>OMGL01000159.1_pt1 | contig 54219 bp, 45 predicted proteins | sample 1645831 | NCBI WGS metagenome assembly OMGL01 (sample SAMN00849301, study PRJEB25192) | human gut metagenome | reverse complement strand
AGATGCGTGATCTGATCCTTCAACTCAGCAAAAGTTCGATTTATTCAACAAAGCCACGCCAGATGCAGAGGCGCCGGTTTGTCATTTGTCTGGAAAAGGCAAAGCGAAACGTCGCCAGAGCTCATCTCAACACCATAATCCGGCGCGCCTTCATCGATGAGTTCTACACCAAGCGGACGAAGCGCCTCGAGGAAGAAGGTTTTACTTTTTTCATAATCGCTGACGCCAAATTTCACATGATCAAACATTATCGACTCCTTGAAAGCGATAGAGAAATGAAGAGTATAGAAGGTGACAGGAGTCGAATATGAGCACAGGTGCGTCTATGTGACAGATATCTCGTTACATAGCAGACTGTTTCCGTCCAACAAACGTCCAGCGCAGGTAATCGTAAATCCAGTTAAACAGCATCGTGTACGGCAGGAAAAACAGTACCAAACCAATCTCAACAAAAAATGCCTCCGTCATCGTTAAATGCAGCATCACCATGGCCACAGGAATTAACGTGATAATAAGTCCGGCCTCGAAACAGGCCGCATGGAGCGCGCGGACGAGGAACGTTCTTTCAAACTGGTATTTTTTCTGAAGAGCGTCAAAGAATTTGTTAAACACAAAATTCCAGGCCGTGGCGGTAAGCGCGGATATCACGGACAGCGAGCCAGACTGGAGTACCGACACGTTCATCAGCCAGGCAAGCGACAGCGCGATGATAATGTTGGCCGTGACTTCAAAAATGACCGCGTGGAAAATCCTTTCTCTAAAGCTTTTATCTAATTCAATTTCCATAAGTTTACGGCAGCAGTGGGCAAAGGCTGAAGTATATCAAACGTCTTTCAACCATGTGTAAACGTAGACGTTGGGTCGTGCGGGGCCTCGACACAAATCATGCTTGAAAAGGTGGCTTCACATGATTCAATGGACCAGGCAATCATGACCGCAGAAATGCAGATTTTGCCTCCACTTACGTTAGTGCGCATAATGTACGACACGTTATGTTGAAAAGGCCGCTGCGAGAATATTTACCGCAGCGGCCTTTTTAACATAACGTCATTGTGCGAACCAATAATTACATACTTCGCTCACACTCCGCCAAAAATAATAAATTGCTGGCAGTTATATGGAGCATATAGCTGCAAAGATGTTCTTCTACTTGGCTAACTTCAGTGCCTTGCCCATGACCAGCTTCCTTATTTCTTATTGTTGGAATGCCTGATTCAAGCATGTTATTAATAGAGCTCATTTGAGTCTGTAGATATTGTGGAATCAACCCATTTTTGAGACAGCCATTTATCAAATCTTTTGCGGTGGCTTTTTTGGGGTCATAATGCCAGCCTCTTTTGATATGAATTGCTTTCATTAAACTTTCAAATGACTTCAGGCAATCGACCAAGCACTCTTTATAACTCCCATGCCTGTAGTGTTCGTGAGCGGAAAGAAACTCATCGAGCGAGCCATCATAACCATCTGATTCTCTTAGTAAAGAAAGTGCTGGTTTAACCACATCACTATGAATGAATTGAGAGTCTACGCGAACAATAATGGACTCGGCATATTGATAACCAGTGGCATCTTCTTTAATTCTGTGATTAAGCTCTTGAATTGCATCGGTAACTGCATGGGCAGGTAGTCGGCGACCTCTATCATCGATAAAATTATATGAATCTTTTTGAACAACAAGTTCTAAATATCTAAAACTTAGTTCAACAAAGTCAAGTTGCTCGTCAATATCTGCTTTATTGAGAAACCAGCCAATAAGATCCGAGCGAGCATTCTTGTCATTATTTAACGAGAATCGCCCATATTCTCTGCATAAAGTATTACGCAAAAAATCATACTCATTATCATCATTATAATGTCGGCGCTGGTCGGAATACTGGTCAAAAATTTCGAATAATATTTGTAGTATCTGTGACTTAAGTTTATCTGATAATTCATCATACTGATAAACATCAGTGTTCTCACCATTATTCTTTTTCTTCCTTGAGGAATACAGTTCAATTATTGCCATCTTTGACCCCTTTTATGCTCATTCCGACAGATTGCTGTATGTTGAATGAATTTTAACCGCGAAGCGGTTCGGGGTTCTGTGACACCCGAACTTTACCGTGGTTTCCCACGGTTTTTTACTTCTTGGGTTCTTCTTCAGCGATGCTGTACCGCTTGTTTTTAACGCTATTTATCGTTCGATCCAGATTCAAAAGATCTATAAATTTCTCCAGAAAAACAATGTCTTCTGGTTCAATGTCTCGAATAGCGGCCATAAGACGTGTTTTGGCTGCCGCCTCAGTTGCATTATGTCCCTTCAACTGAAAATCTACGCCATAACCAAAAGCGGCCATATCTTCGCCATAGTGTTCTGACAGGGCGAGTGTCGACTCACCGAAAGCAAGCCAGACCGGATTCTTCCCTGTAGCTTTAGCTATTTTACGGATTTCGATCAGTTTTGGTTCGCGTTCACCAGATGCCAGGCGCTTGAGAGTGCTGACACTGATGCCAGTTTCATTCTCAATATCATCGTAAGTGAAATTCTGGATGATGGACTGCCGTATACGTTCTGCACATTCTTTGTCTGCTGCCATGTCAGATACCGTCTTGTAGTGATCACAAAGTCTCAATTCTAACCCCCATTTTTCTACCCAGAACCTTTAGTGTCTATTTTGATTCTTTATGGTGTCAATATTGTTGACTCAGGCTCATACTCACAATAGTATAAGTGGTATCGCAAAGTGTCAGAATAGATACTTGCGAACCATTTCAAACCAAGAGAGACACTATGTTTTTCGACTGGCTGACTATTGAACAGGATTTTGGCTTTCAGCTACCAATTTTGAGCGATGTAGCTTATCAGCGCATCCATCTCGAAAGTGGAGATGTGTCAGCGCTGAGTCAGCCAACTTTTCAGCATAAAGGATCTTTTTGCGATGTTGTTTCGATCTCAATTCGCGGATCTTTGTTGAAAGTATCAGGAAACCCTTCCAGGTGGGGGCGTTTGGATAATCTATTTGGTCTCCCGACAGTGGATTCCTGCGTATCTGTTTTCAATCAGATCCTTTTTGAGATTGGTCTGCCGACATTTACGAAATGCACAAGGCTGATGCCCGGTCAGGCTAAAGAAAACGAGAAAGCCCCCCTTATTGCTGACGGGGCAATTATTAAAGAATTGCACATTACCTCAAACAGAGCATTAGGGAAGGGCAATGAAGATGATTATATTTCTGGTTTATCTACTCAACCATACCGAAACAGTGTTCCGCGGCTACATTCTAACGGAAAGTCGGTCGACTGGCTTTCGAAAAAAGGCAATGTAAACCTCATATACCCAACGGTTTACAACAAAGCCCATGAGATGGAACTTCATTCTTTAACAAAGATAAAGAATCGTTTTTCCGAACAATCTCAAGAATACAATTACGTGCTCGATATTATCTCTTTCTGTAAAGAGAATGGAATCGTAAGATTTGAGCAAAAACTGAAGTCCAGATTTTTGCAAAAGAACGCACTCAACTACTGGGGGCTTTCTGATTATTCTGTTTTACATAAGTTACATTCTGATTTTCTTGAACTTGATAAAAAGTTATCGGTGAATGCTATGGATTTTGAAACTATCAGTGATCATCTTGTAAGTAGTGGGGTTGTTGAAACCTCCCGTGCAGCAAATACTACCGCAATGTATGCAATACAGTGGTTTCATGGTCATGTATTTGACTTTAACAAAAAACAGGTTCAGACACATCGTGCGCGATTGCGAAAAATTGGTATCGACATTGCGCAGAAGTGTAATATTTCTAAATTCTCTCCGGTGATTGTGAAACAAACACGAGAGATTAAGGTACAGGAGTGTATAGCTCCGTCATGGTATGTACGTCCGTCACATTTACGTGTTGCATAGTTAATTAACAAAAGGTGTTTATATGAGTGAGTTAGGAAATCTGGAAACGACTGTTACCGGAAAAATCAAACGATTTAATAATGGCGGCGGTTATTATTACACGACAGTGGTTTCTCCTGCCGCTGACGCATATAGCTTTCCTCCGGTCATACGCATTAAGTCCAAGAAATCACTTGGCCGTGTGGGGGATGAAATAGAAGATATTCATTGCCGAATTACAGGCTACGAACGCAGCTTTCCATATACAGATAAACAAACAGGTGAGCAATCCCGTGGATTCAACGTAGACATGTTACTTGAGCTTCTGGAATAAACATGTCTGCAACAGACTTCGATTCTCTTTATCAATTAATATTTAATGCCGGGCTTGTTATTTGTTTTGGCCTTGGCGTTATTAGTGGTGGTCAAAGATGAGTGCACTATCTTACTTCTTTGCTGCTTATTGTATTGGATGGGTTATATCTCATTCTATTCTGGTGTTTAAAAAATTATCTGAGGTTTCAACATGAAAAAATCAGTCGTTGCAAAAATCATTGCTGGCTCAACTGTGGTTATTGGTTCATCTGCCTTTGCAGCAGATGATGCAACCAGTCAGGCTAAAGCTGCTTTTGACTCTTTAACCGCTCAGGCAACCGAAATGTCCGGGTACGCATGGGCGCTTGTTGTTCTTGTTGTTGGTGCAACGGTGGGAATTAAACTGTTTAAGAAATTTGTAAGCCGCGCATCTTAATTCAATATCCTTTCGCTCCAACCATTTATTTGGGTGGCATCTGCCACCCTTTATTCAGGTAGCATAAATGAAGAAAATAATTATCGCTTTATTTTTTGCTCCTTTCTTTACCCATGCAACTACAGACGCTGAATGTTTAAATAAACCCGCATTTGATGGCACATTAAGTAATGTCTGGAAAGAAGGAGACTCACGTTATGCAAATTTTGAAAACTGCATTTACGAACTTTCGGGTATTGGTATCGGTTATGATAATGATACTTCGTGGAATGGGCACTGGACGCCTGTTCGTGCTGCTGATGGCTCTGGCAATGGTGGTGATGATAATTCATCTGGCGGGGGTGGTAATGGAGACTCAGGAAACAATTCTACGCCAGATACAGTAACACCCGGTCAGACTGTGAATTTACCGTCTGACTTATCTGCTCTGAGCATTCCTTCTAATGTGGTTAAATCTGACTCAATAGGTTCTCAGTTTTCGCTTTATACAAATGCCAATTGCACAATGTGCTCAGGGTATTATCTGTCTAACAATGCTGATTCAATTGCCATTGCTAGCATTATGGAAACGGTAAAGTATGATTATAACCAGCCTGATATGTGGTTTGAGCAAACCGACAGTGACGGCAATCATGTTAAAATACTACAGAACAGTTATAAGGCTGTTTCTTATAATATCGAATCAAAACAGTCGGACGTGAATAACCCGACATACATTAGTTATTCTTATTCCGTTAATGTAAAGCAGGTTTCCTATGACACATCAAACGTCTGCATAATGAACTGGGAAACTTTTCAGAATAAGTGTGATGCCTCACGTGCTGTTTTGATAACTGATACAGTTACGCCATCTTATTCCAGAAATATAACAATACAGTCGAATATTAATTATCAGGGTGGCAATGGGTCAGGCGGGTCAGGCGGGTCAGGCGGGTCAGGCAATGATGGTGGCGGAACCGGGAATAATGGCAACGGAACCGGTGATTTTGATTACGTCAAAATGGCAAATGCCAATAAAGATGCACTGACTGAATCATTTGACTTGTCAGCTTTGCAGGCCGATACAGGGGTATCTCTTGATGGTTCTGTACAGGGAACGCTGGATTCTTTAAGGGGATTTTCCGACAGCATTGGTGGGCTTGTTGGCAACGGGTCAGCTATTTCTGGTGAGTTTGCAGGTTCATTATCTGCGATGAATGCAATTGGTGAGGGTGATAAATCTCCTCTGCTGGACTCATTTCTGAAAGACGGATTATTTCCGACCTTACCTGAATTTAAACAATGTACGCCATTTGTATTTGCTCCCGGCAAAGAGTACGAGTTTATTATTGAGTGCAAATACATTGATATGTTTAAAGGTATTTTTGCTTTCATATTATATTTCTGGACGTTCGTTACTGTTTACGATTCTTTTTCTGGAATATTACGTAAGGGAAGGGGGTAACTATGCCAGCTTTTCTTGGACTTCCTGTTCTGGCAAGATTTATTGGATGGCTTGCAGGTGCTCTTATTGCGTATGCTGCAAAGTTTTTTACATTGGGTATTGCCAGAATAGCACTTGCAATTTCGCTATTCCTTGGTCTCATTATCGGTCTGAATGGATTGTTAGTTTCCTATCTCTCAGATCTTACTTCTGTATTACCGCCTGAAATTGCCAGTGCAATTTCTTATGTTGTTCCTGCTAATGCAGCACCATGTTTGTATGCGATTTTTTCGCTTAAAGCAGCAGTCTTTATTTTTGACGTTAAAGACAGAATTATAGGATACCTTGACTGGAATAAATCATAATGGCTGTATATGTTGTAACGGGAAAGCTTGGTGCAGGTAAAACACTGGTCGCTGTTGGTAAAATCCAGGACAAAATTGTTTCTGGTTGCAGGGTGGCTACGAATCTCGACTTGCGCATTCATAAGTTACCGAGAGTGGGGGTATTTGCAAAATCACCGGATGTTATACGAATACCTGATAAACCCTCACTGGAGGATTTACTGGCAATCGGGAGAGGTAATAATTCCTATGATGAAAATAAAAATGGACTATTGGTTCTTGATGAATGTGGAACATGGTTTAACTCACGTTCATGGGCTGATAAAGAAAGACAGTCCGTAATTAACTGGTTTTTACATGCCAGAAAATTGGGCTGGGATATTATTTTTCTTATTCAGGATCTATCCATCATGGATAAACAAGCTCGTGTGGCACTGGCAGAGCATGTCGTTTATTGCAGACGCCTCGATAAAATCACAATCCCATTCATTGGCTCAATTTATAGTGTAATAACGGGTTCAAAACTTCCGCTGCCAAAAGTACATGTCGGAATTGTTAAATATGGTGACTCTCCGCAGTCAATGACTGTAGAACGCTGGACTTATACGGGGCGTGATCTTTATGCCGCTTATGATACCAAACAGGCATTTTCAGACGCTTATGAGCATTCATCATTCTCATACCTGACACCATATCTTTCACATGGACGGTATGCCGTAAAGAGGGACGCTACGTTTTATATGAGACTTTCCAGAATCTATTTAAAGAAATATTCAAGAGTATTGTGCCTGTTTTGTGGTTTTGTATCAGCATTCGCATACCTCAGTCTGTCCAGACCGGAAGCGACAACTCAGATAAAACCAGCATCGCCGCAGATTATCACATCCCGTTATAAACCATCAGAGTTGAAAATAACAACATCGTATCGAATGGGAAATACGGTTGGTTTTGAGTTTATGGATGCTAAGAAGCAAAAAATCGCATCTGACGATCTAATTAAAGACGGTTTCCGCATGGTCTATATAGCACCTTGCGCAGTAGAGCTTATTAAGGATGGGAAACATGAAAAAGTTACTTGCTAGTTTGCTTTGTGCATTGTCATTTCAGAGCTTTGCTATCCCTGTCGAACTGAATAACGCGCCAGTCAGGGAGTTTGTTTCATGGTATTCAAAAACAACCGGAAAGCCTGTGATTATTTCACCGGACGTAAAAGGGGAAATTACAGTTTACTCAGCGGATGTTACCAAGGATGAACTGTCTCAGTTTTTTACGTCGGTTCTCCGGGCGAACGGTTTTGACCTCAGTCCGGGTAATCCTGCTGTGGTTCAAAAATTTAACCGTGATACGTATGAATATTCCGATTCATTCTCAGAGCCGGTTCCGGCATCCTCTTATGAGGGGGATGTTCCTCCTCCAACTGGAGACTTTTTCACTAAATCTGAGATGCGCGCCAATTTGATTACTCAGACGTATCCGGTCAATAACGTCAGAGCAAAGGATCTCGCACCAGTTATTGATATATTCCTGAAGGGGGAAAATATTGCAGGTACTAAAGTTTATCCTTTTGATGGAGCGAATATTCTTGCCGTAACGGCATCAGCATCACAACATAAAGAACTTGCAGCATTTTTTCCCTCTGTTGATGTGCCAAGAACGCAGGTTCTTGTTGAATCAGTTATTTTTGAAACAACGGCTTCCGATGGTTTTGATTTCTCCTTTGCAGCGGGAGATCCTTCCGGCAGTCCAGTGGCGGGAGGAATCAATACTGACCGCCTCACGTCCGTTTTATCCAGCACTGGCGGCTCCTTTGGTATTTTTAACGGCAACATTCTGGGGCTTAGCCTGAAAGCGCTTGAAACATCGAGCAAATCAACGCTTTTATCAATGCCGCGCATCCTGACTATGTCAGGCCAGCCAGGAACATTTACGGCAGGGCAAAATGTTCCATTTGTGACGGGACGGGTCACGGGAGAAGCTGCAAATGTTAATAATCCATTCCAGACGATCGAGCGTCATGATGTGGGGATCTCATTGAAGGTTGTTCCGGTCGTGACACCCGGAGGATTGTTAATCATGGATGTTTCAACAAATGCGGACAGTATTTCTGATTCGCAAACGGCTTCCGACATCATCACAAATACACGCTCAATTTCGACAACCGTTCAGCTAAAATCCGGCCAGACAGTTCTGCTCGGCGGGATGGTGGATAACAGGGAAAGCGACAGTGATTCATCTGTACCGTGGGTATCGAAAATTCCCTTAATTGGTGCGCTCTTCACGTCCAAAAGCTCAAATGCAAACAAGCGCACGCTGTACATTCTCATTCGCGCCCGCGTCGTTAACCTGCTTTAATCCCGGATCACCGGCGTTCTCCCTGCGCAGCGGGGGGAACGTTGGTGAGAAGGGCGCTCAGACAGGAAAGTCCCCCGTGCATATCAGGTGGAACAAATCGCCGCTTATCTCTTTTTTAATTATCGGCAGGCGGAACAAATCACCGTGCAACATTCCTGACTCAAAGGTGGGGAGCTATGCCGTTAAGGCATGGCAATAAATCAGTAACCTAATAACCAATTGATAATATTATGTTTTTACAACCTTTTAAACTTGAAAGGTGGGGTGTTATGCCGTGGAACATAAGGAGAGGCAAAAATCAGGGGGGGGAACAAATCGCCGCTTTCAGCTAATCAAGTGGATAGTTTTTTGCCTCATACTGCATAATCAGCGTAGACAGTTCATCCAGTTTTCTGGCTTCCTCAGAACCATCCGGCGGGTCGAGATCGTAAAGCGGTGAGACTTCTTTTAGAGCAGCGTAATATTCCTGTTCATTTTTTATCATGACGGAAACGTTCCTTATGCTGATGGCAAGACGCCAGTTTTTCGCATGCGAAAAAAATTTCTTTTCAGAGCAGTAGTAAACAACCGTGAACCCTGACATGCCCACGAAACCCGGACTCATTTTGCGGCAAGAGACAAGTAAGGTGCATGAGCCATTGCATAACCGCAGAGCTTGTCCGTCCTATAACATCGCAGACGATTTGTCGTGTGTAACTGGTGAGGAAACAGCACGACCATCCGCTTTGCATAATTGCTTACGACTGCATGACGATAATAGGACAGAAGCAATTGTGGCTGCAAAGGCTTTGGTGTTCATGTTTTTAACGGTAACGCCGGGAAGTGACAAAACTTGTTTTGGTGCTGACCGGGGTTGGCCAAGCCGCGCAGTCATTGATTATAGGTTGGGGCTAATCCGGCGCGGCAGCTTCACCAGAGCCGTCCTGACGGACGATGACCTGATGGCTGGGTTTTCCTGTGCCAGAATGCTGGATTCTCTCTTACGTCTTACTGGTGCGCATAATGTAATACGCGTTATGTTGAAAAGGCCGCTGCGAAAATCACTCCCGCAGCGGCCTCTTTAGCATAACGTCATTATGCGAACCTAAATATCTACGCTGGTTTCGTTATCACTTGAATTATTATCTTCGCCAAAATATCTTATGATACTATCTGACGATATTGAATTCGGTGAACCATCCCAAACTATTATTCCTGACTCTCTCAATCTAAATATTTCCCCCATAAGCTCAGTATCTTTCATATCAAAAGACTCCTGGTATACGGAGTTCATCAAGCTAAATAATTTATCCACTTTTATTTTTCTGTATTTTTTCAGAATTGATAACAACCGTCTTCTTAGAACGCTTCTAGGGATAATAATATTTTTCTTGAGTGATGCTTCTAAATTGCTATCAAGAATCTTTTTAATGGATGATTCTAATTCATTGATTTTGTTTGAGTTGTCACCTAGATCCTTTAAGCGCTCCTCAACAGCCTTTATAATTTCCTGACTTACGCTTTCTTTTATTTCATTTGCTATTTTTTCATCAATTGATGTTTGTTCATTATTTGAGCCTGGCTTTTTCCATATATGCTGTCGCATGTCGGTGACAGTATCTTTCATCATTGCAAATGTATCAGAGTATAATTTATCGAAAAGATTCTCTAATCTCTCAACACTTGCCTTAATATCTTTTGCGGCAGTTGTTGTTTCTTTGGATGCAGCATCTGACATTTTATAAAAAATAATTGATAACCAAATCGCACCAACTGCGAGTATTAGTGATGCAATTGTTGCAATAAAACCCACGACAGTTACTGTCGTATTTAGTGTACTAATCGTTGCTGCGTCCATATGCCCTCAGTATGGTTTTTATTCCTTGCTGTTGAATTTTTCACCGCGAAGCGGTTCGGGGTTCTGTGACACCCGAACTTTACCGTGGTTTCCCACGGTTTTTTACTTCTTGGGTTCTTCTTCAGCGATGCTGTACCGCTTGTTTTTAACGCTATTTATCGTTCGATCCAGATTCAAAAGATCTATAAATTTCTCCAGAAAAACAATGTCTTCTGGTTCAATGTCTCGAATAGCGGCCATAAGACGTGTTTTGGCTGCCGCCTCAGTTGCATTATGTCCCTTCAACTGAAAATCTACGCCATAACCAAAAGCGGCCATATCTTCGCCATAGTGTTCTGACAGGGCGAGTGTCGACTCACCGAAAGCAAGCCAGACCGGATTCTTCCCTGTAGCTTTAGCTATTTTACGGATTTCGATCAGTTTTGGTTCGCGTTCACCAGATGCCAGGCGCTTGAGAGTGCTGACACTGATGCCAGTTTCATTCTCAATATCATCGTAAGTGAAATTCTGGATGATGGACTGCCGTATACGTTCTGCACATTCTTTGTCTGCTGCCATGTCAGATACCGTCTTGTAGTGATCACAAAGTCTCAATTCTAACCCCCATTTTTCTACCCAGAACCTTTAGTGTCTATTTTGATTCTTTATGGTGTCAATATTGTTGACTCAGGCTCATACTCACAATAGTATAAGTGGTATCGCAAAGTGTCAGAATAGATACTTGCGAACCATTTCAAACCAAGAGAGACACTATGTTTTTCGACTGGCTGACTATTGAACAGGATTTTGGCTTTCAGCTACCAATTTTGAGCGATGTAGCTTATCAGCGCATCCATCTCGAAAGTGGAGATGTGTCAGCGCTGAGTCAGCCAACTTTTCAGCATAAAGGATCTTTTTGCGATGTTGTTTCGATCTCAATTCGCGGATCTTTGTTGAAAGTATCAGGAAACCCTTCCAGGTGGGGGCGTTTGGATAATCTATTTGGTCTCCCGACAGTGGATTCCTGCGTATCTGTTTTCAATCAGATCCTTTTTGAGATTGGTCTGCCGACATTTACGAAATGCACAAGGCTGATGCCCGGTCAGGCTAAAGAAAACGAGAAAGCCCCCCTTATTGCTGACGGGGCAATTATTAAAGAATTGCACATTACCTCAAACAGAGCATTAGGGAAGGGCAATGAAGATGATTATATTTCTGGTTTATCTACTCAACCATACCGAAACAGTGTTCCGCGGCTACATTCTAACGGAAAGTCGGTCGACTGGCTTTCGAAAAAAGGCAATGTAAACCTCATATACCCAACGGTTTACAACAAAGCCCATGAGATGGAACTTCATTCTTTAACAAAGATAAAGAATCGTTTTTCCGAACAATCTCAAGAATACAATTACGTGCTCGATATTATCTCTTTCTGTAAAGAGAATGGAATCGTAAGATTTGAGCAAAAACTGAAGTCCAGATTTTTGCAAAAGAACGCACTCAACTACTGGGGGCTTTCTGATTATTCTGTTTTACATAAGTTACATTCTGATTTTCTTGAACTTGATAAAAAGTTATCGGTGAATGCTATGGATTTTGAAACTATCAGTGATCATCTTGTAAGTAGTGGGGTTGTTGAAACCTCCCGTGCAGCAAATACTACCGCAATGTATGCAATACAGTGGTTTCATGGTCATGTATTTGACTTTAACAAAAAACAGGTTCAGACACATCGTGCGCGATTGCGAAAAATTGGTATCGACATTGCGCAGAAGTGTAATATTTCTAAATTCTCTCCGGTGATTGTGAAACAAACACGAGAGATTAAGGTACAGGAGTGTATAGCTCCGTCATGGTATGTACGTCCGTCACATTTACGTGTTGCATAGTTAATTAACAAAAGGTGTTTATATGAGTGAGTTAGGAAATCTGGAAACGACTGTTACCGGAAAAATCAAACGATTTAATAATGGCGGCGGTTATTATTACACGACAGTGGTTTCTCCTGCCGCTGACGCATATAGCTTTCCTCCGGTCATACGCATTAAGTCCAAGAAATCACTTGGCCGTGTGGGGGATGAAATAGAAGATATTCATTGCCGAATTACAGGCTACGAACGCAGCTTTCCATATACAGATAAACAAACAGGTGAGCAATCCCGTGGATTCAACGTAGACATGTTACTTGAGCTTCTGGAATAAACATGTCTGCAACAGACTTCGATTCTCTTTATCAATTAATATTTAATGCCGGGCTTGTTATTTGTTTTGGCCTTGGCGTTATTAGTGGTGGTCAAAGATGAGTGCACTATCTTACTTCTTTGCTGCTTATTGTATTGGATGGGTTATATCTCATTCTATTCTGGTGTTTAAAAAATTATCTGAGGTTTCAACATGAAAAAATCAGTCGTTGCAAAAATCATTGCTGGCTCAACTGTGGTTATTGGTTCATCTGCCTTTGCAGCAGATGATGCAACCAGTCAGGCTAAAGCTGCTTTTGACTCTTTAACCGCTCAGGCAACCGAAATGTCCGGGTACGCATGGGCGCTTGTTGTTCTTGTTGTTGGTGCAACGGTGGGAATTAAACTGTTTAAGAAATTTGTAAGCCGCGCATCTTAATTCAATATCCTTTCGCTCCAACCATTTATTTGGGTGGCATCTGCCACCCTTTATTCAGGTAGCATAAATGAAGAAAATAATTATCGCTTTATTTTTTGCTCCTTTCTTTACCCATGCAACTACAGACGCTGAATGTTTAAATAAACCCGCATTTGATGGCACATTAAGTAATGTCTGGAAAGAAGGAGACTCACGTTATGCAAATTTTGAAAACTGCATTTACGAACTTTCGGGTATTGGTATCGGTTATGATAATGATACTTCGTGGAATGGGCACTGGACGCCTGTTCGTGCTGCTGATGGCTCTGGCAATGGTGGTGATGATAATTCATCTGGCGGGGGTGGTAATGGAGACTCAGGAAACAATTCTACGCCAGATACAGTAACACCCGGTCAGACTGTGAATTTACCGTCTGACTTATCTGCTCTGAGCATTCCTTCTAATGTGGTTAAATCTGACTCAATAGGTTCTCAGTTTTCGCTTTATACAAATGCCAATTGCACAATGTGCTCAGGGTATTATCTGTCTAACAATGCTGATTCAATTGCCATTGCTAGCATTATGGAAACGGTAAAGTATGATTATAACCAGCCTGATATGTGGTTTGAGCAAACCGACAGTGACGGCAATCATGTTAAAATACTACAGAACAGTTATAAGGCTGTTTCTTATAATATCGAATCAAAACAGTCGGACGTGAATAACCCGACATACATTAGTTATTCTTATTCCGTTAATGTAAAGCAGGTTTCCTATGACACATCAAACGTCTGCATAATGAACTGGGAAACTTTTCAGAATAAGTGTGATGCCTCACGTGCTGTTTTGATAACTGATACAGTTACGCCATCTTATTCCAGAAATATAACAATACAGTCGAATATTAATTATCAGGGTGGCAATGGGTCAGGCGGGTCAGGCGGGTCAGGCGGGTCAGGCAATGATGGTGGCGGAACCGGGAATAATGGCAACGGAACCGGTGATTTTGATTACGTCAAAATGGCAAATGCCAATAAAGATGCACTGACTGAATCATTTGACTTGTCAGCTTTGCAGGCCGATACAGGGGTATCTCTTGATGGTTCTGTACAGGGAACGCTGGATTCTTTAAGGGGATTTTCCGACAGCATTGGTGGGCTTGTTGGCAACGGGTCAGCTATTTCTGGTGAGTTTGCAGGTTCATTATCTGCGATGAATGCAATTGGTGAGGGTGATAAATCTCCTCTGCTGGACTCATTTCTGAAAGACGGATTATTTCCGACCTTACCTGAATTTAAACAATGTACGCCATTTGTATTTGCTCCCGGCAAAGAGTACGAGTTTATTATTGAGTGCAAATACATTGATATGTTTAAAGGTATTTTTGCTTTCATATTATATTTCTGGACGTTCGTTACTGTTTACGATTCTTTTTCTGGAATATTACGTAAGGGAAGGGGGTAACTATGCCAGCTTTTCTTGGACTTCCTGTTCTGGCAAGATTTATTGGATGGCTTGCAGGTGCTCTTATTGCGTATGCTGCAAAGTTTTTTACATTGGGTATTGCCAGAATAGCACTTGCAATTTCGCTATTCCTTGGTCTCATTATCGGTCTGAATGGATTGTTAGTTTCCTATCTCTCAGATCTTACTTCTGTATTACCGCCTGAAATTGCCAGTGCAATTTCTTATGTTGTTCCTGCTAATGCAGCACCATGTTTGTATGCGATTTTTTCGCTTAAAGCAGCAGTCTTTATTTTTGACGTTAAAGACAGAATTATAGGATACCTTGACTGGAATAAATCATAATGGCTGTATATGTTGTAACGGGAAAGCTTGGTGCAGGTAAAACACTGGTCGCTGTTGGTAAAATCCAGGACAAAATTGTTTCTGGTTGCAGGGTGGCTACGAATCTCGACTTGCGCATTCATAAGTTACCGAGAGTGGGGGTATTTGCAAAATCACCGGATGTTATACGAATACCTGATAAACCCTCACTGGAGGATTTACTGGCAATCGGGAGAGGTAATAATTCCTATGATGAAAATAAAAATGGACTATTGGTTCTTGATGAATGTGGAACATGGTTTAACTCACGTTCATGGGCTGATAAAGAAAGACAGTCCGTAATTAACTGGTTTTTACATGCCAGAAAATTGGGCTGGGATATTATTTTTCTTATTCAGGATCTATCCATCATGGATAAACAAGCTCGTGTGGCACTGGCAGAGCATGTCGTTTATTGCAGACGCCTCGATAAAATCACAATCCCATTCATTGGCTCAATTTATAGTGTAATAACGGGTTCAAAACTTCCGCTGCCAAAAGTACATGTCGGAATTGTTAAATATGGTGACTCTCCGCAGTCAATGACTGTAGAACGCTGGACTTATACGGGGCGTGATCTTTATGCCGCTTATGATACCAAACAGGCATTTTCAGACGCTTATGAGCATTCATCATTCTCATACCTGACACCATATCTTTCACATGGACGGTATGCCGTAAAGAGGGACGCTACGTTTTATATGAGACTTTCCAGAATCTATTTAAAGAAATATTCAAGAGTATTGTGCCTGTTTTGTGGTTTTGTATCAGCATTCGCATACCTCAGTCTGTCCAGACCGGAAGCGACAACTCAGATAAAACCAGCATCGCCGCAGATTATCACATCCCGTTATAAACCATCAGAGTTGAAAATAACAACATCGTATCGAATGGGAAATACGGTTGGTTTTGAGTTTATGGATGCTAAGAAGCAAAAAATCGCATCTGACGATCTAATTAAAGACGGTTTCCGCATGGTCTATATAGCACCTTGCGCAGTAGAGCTTATTAAGGATGGGAAACATGAAAAAGTTACTTGCTAGTTTGCTTTGTGCATTGTCATTTCAGAGCTTTGCTATCCCTGTCGAACTGAATAACGCGCCAGTCAGGGAGTTTGTTTCATGGTATTCAAAAACAACCGGAAAGCCTGTGATTATTTCACCGGACGTAAAAGGGGAAATTACAGTTTACTCAGCGGATGTTACCAAGGATGAACTGTCTCAGTTTTTTACGTCGGTTCTCCGGGCGAACGGTTTTGACCTCAGTCCGGGTAATCCTGCTGTGGTTCAAAAATTTAACCGTGATACGTATGAATATTCCGATTCATTCTCAGAGCCGGTTCCGGCATCCTCTTATGAGGGGGATGTTCCTCCTCCAACTGGAGACTTTTTCACTAAATCTGAGATGCGCGCCAATTTGATTACTCAGACGTATCCGGTCAATAACGTCAGAGCAAAGGATCTCGCACCAGTTATTGATATATTCCTGAAGGGGGAAAATATTGCAGGTACTAAAGTTTATCCTTTTGATGGAGCGAATATTCTTGCCGTAACGGCATCAGCATCACAACATAAAGAACTTGCAGCATTTTTTCCCTCTGTTGATGTGCCAAGAACGCAGGTTCTTGTTGAATCAGTTATTTTTGAAACAACGGCTTCCGATGGTTTTGATTTCTCCTTTGCAGCGGGAGATCCTTCCGGCAGTCCAGTGGCGGGAGGAATCAATACTGACCGCCTCACGTCCGTTTTATCCAGCACTGGCGGCTCCTTTGGTATTTTTAACGGCAACATTCTGGGGCTTAGCCTGAAAGCGCTTGAAACATCGAGCAAATCAACGCTTTTATCAATGCCGCGCATCCTGACTATGTCAGGCCAGCCAGGAACATTTACGGCAGGGCAAAATGTTCCATTTGTGACGGGACGGGTCACGGGAGAAGCTGCAAATGTTAATAATCCATTCCAGACGATCGAGCGTCATGATGTGGGGATCTCATTGAAGGTTGTTCCGGTCGTGACACCCGGAGGATTGTTAATCATGGATGTTTCAACAAATGCGGACAGTATTTCTGATTCGCAAACGGCTTCCGACATCATCACAAATACACGCTCAATTTCGACAACCGTTCAGCTAAAATCCGGCCAGACAGTTCTGCTCGGCGGGATGGTGGATAACAGGGAAAGCGACAGTGATTCATCTGTACCGTGGGTATCGAAAATTCCCTTAATTGGTGCGCTCTTCACGTCCAAAAGCTCAAATGCAAACAAGCGCACGCTGTACATTCTCATTCGCGCCCGCGTCGTTAACCTGCTTTAATCCCGGATCACCGGCGTTCTCCCTGCGCAGCGGGGGGAACGTTGGTGAGAAGGGCGCTCAGACAGGAAAGTCCCCCGTGCATATCAGGTGGAACAAATCGCCGCTTATCTCTTTTTTAATTATCGGCAGGCGGAACAAATCACCGTGCAACATTCCTGACTCAAAGGTGGGGAGCTATGCCGTTAAGGCATGGCAATAAATCAGTAACCTAATAACCAATTGATAATATTATGTTTTTACAACCTTTTAAACTTGAAAGGTGGGGTGTTATGCCGTGGAACATAAGGAGAGGCAAAAATCAGGGGGGGGAACAAATCGCCGCTTTCAGCTAATCAAGTGGATAGTTTTTTGCCTCATACTGCATAATCAGCGTAGACAGTTCATCCAGTTTTCTGGCTTCCTCAGAACCATCCGGCGGGTCGAGATCGTAAAGCGGTGAGACTTCTTTTAGAGCAGCGTAATATTCCTGTTCATTTTTTATCATGACGGAAACGTTCCTTATGCTGATGGCAAGACGCCAGTTTTTCGCATGCGAAAAAAATTTCTTTTCAGAGCAGTAGTAAACAACCGTGAACCCTGACATGCCCACGAAACCCGGACTCATTTTGCGGCAAGAGACAAGTAAGGTGCATGAGCCATTGCATAACCGCAGAGCTTGTCCGTCCTATAACATCGCAGACGATTTGTCGTGTGTAACTGGTGAGGAAACAGCACGACCATCCGCTTTGCATAATTGCTTACGACTGCATGACGATAATAGGACAGAAGCAATTGTGGCTGCAAAGGCTTTGGTGTTCATGTTTTTAACGGTAACGCCGGGAAGTGACAAAACTTGTTTTGGTGCTGACCGGGGTTGGCCAAGCCGCGCAGTCATTGATTATAGGTTGGGGCTAATCCGGCGCGGCAGCTTCACCAGAGCCGTCCTGACGGACGATGACCTGATGGCTGGGTTTTCCTGTGCCAGAATGCTGGATTCTCTCTTACGTCTTACTGGTGCGCATAATGTATATTATGTTAAATGACATCTGATAGCTAATCACGAGCCGATACATCAATCTGTTATTAATTCTGACCACCCTCTCGCTTCTCGTCTTTCACTGTCGATAACGACGATTTGTGAAAAATACTCAAAACACCATTCGATGGCGCATGCTGGTTCACTTCATGTCAGTGCAATACCCTGTCACATACAGAATTGCTGGCAATAAAAGAAGGAACACAGAATGAAGTATGTGAATCTGGGTCGTAGCGGTTTGAAAGTCTCCCGTCTTTGCCTCGGTTGTATGAGCTATGGTGACCCCGAACGTTTGCCTCAACCCTGGTCCCTGGATGAAAAAGCGTCACGACCGCTCATTCGTCAGGCGCTTGAAGCAGGCATTAATTTTTTTGATACCGCGAATATCTACTCGGGCGGAAGTTCTGAAGAGATCACAGGAAAAGCGCTGAGAGAAATGGCCAGACGCGATGAGATCGTTGTGGCGACAAAGACCTTCTTTCCGTGGCGCAACTCACCCAATACCGGGTTTCTTTCCCGCAAGGCCATTTTTCAGTCTATTGACGATAGCCTGATGCGCTTAGGTATGGATTATGTGGATCTCTTTCAGATTCACCGCTTTGACCACTCTACGCCTGTTGAAGAGACCATGGAGGCTCTGCATGACCTCGTTAAATCAGGAAAAGTACGTTACATCGGCGCATCATCTATGGAAGCCTGGCGCTTTGCAAAAATGCAGCATACTGCAGAGCGTAACGGCTGGACCCGATTTATTACGATGCAACCGCAATACAACCTGCTTTACCGGGAAGAAGAGCGCGAGATGTTGCCCCTGTGTGAAGACCAGGGCGTTGGTGTGATCCCCTGGAGTCCGATGGCACGCGGCAGGCTCACGCACGACTGGAGTGTCACGTCCCGACGAACGCAAAACGATGCCTTTGCGTTAAAAATGTATGAGAACGCAGCCCTTCTGGATAAGCCCGTTATTGATGTCGTTGCAAGAATTGCCGAAAAGCACGATGTGCCAAGAGCCCATGTTGCACTTGCCTGGTTGCTATCAAAAACGGTCATCACAGCCCCGATCATTGGCGCGACCAAACCAGAACATCTTTCCACGGCTATCAGCGCACTGGACTTTTCACTTAGCGATGCTGAAATCACGGAACTCGAGGCACTCTATCTGCCGCACCCCGTCGACGGGATCATTCCCCCGCTTCCTGATACGCCCCCTTCACTCACGCCGCCTTCAGCAATACAGAACCGTTAACCCCCTTCCCTGGCCCGGCGTTGCCGGGTCTCATTATTTTCAAGAATAACGAAGCACACCGTTTTCAGTGAGAGGCGATGAGTGGATGGACTTGTGAAAAAAATTCAGCAACGGATTAGCGCTAATCGGTCTATGGTGTATATCATTTCCGTATCAACGCAGTCGGGCGTTAAGGCACAAGGAAAAGGATTCTGTATGCAAATAAGCAGAGCTGATGTTGCCGATCTCATTTATTTCATGGCTATTGCACGTCATCGCAGTTTCAGCCGTGCTGCCATTGAATTAGGTGTCAGTGCATCAGCGCTTAGTCATGCCCTGAAGGGACTGGAAACCCGGCTCGGGGTTCGCCTCCTTAATCGCACGACCAAGAGCGTTACACCTACGGCTGCAGGTGAATAACTGGTTCAGTCTGTCCTTCAGCCTTTCGACAAGATAGAAGGCGCGCTTGAATCGCTTAACCGGTATCGTAATACCCCTACCGGACGTATCCGCATCAATGCTGCCGTTGAAGCAGCCAATCTTTTGCTTGCGCCGGTTATGCCCGCGTTTATGGATCGCTATCCCGATATTGAAATCGATATTGTGGCCAGCAACCGTATGGTTGACGTCACTGATGCGGGCTTCGATGCCGGTATCCGCTATGGTGGCACCGTCCCGGAAGACATGGTTGCCCGGCGTTTATCTGCCGATATTCGCTGGGTTATCGCCGCATCCCCAGACTACCTGGAACGTTACGGAACGCCTGAACATCCTGATGATTTATTACACCATCGCTGTATAAGCAATCGTCTCGGCGACGATCGGATTTATCGCTGGGAACTTGAGCGAGACGGCGAAACTTACCAAATCACTGTGCCAGGCTCTGTGACGGTCAATCAGGCTGAAACGGGCCTTGTGGCCGTCTTAGGCGGAGCCGGCCTAATGTATTTTCCGGAGCCTCTTGTTGCACCCTATGTGAAGGATGGACGGCTCCGCCTGGTGCTTACGGAATGGTCCCCGCTGGAGGAAGGTTTTTATATCTATTATTCAAGCCGCCGGCAACTGCCGACCGGGCTTCGCCTTCTGATTGAGTTCATACAGGAGGCCAGGCCGCTGGGGTTGTGAAATAGCGCTTCCATGCGGGACGATGCAATGTCGTCTTTATCGACCCGTAGCGGATATCATAAAATCAATCAGGGCCTTCACTCTTTTAAAAGCCGTATAATCAAATGATTAAAATTTTATCCCTTCGCCTGAAACACTGTAACGCGCTGGCCAACAGCATGAGCAATGCCTCCCCGACACAGCTGCAGCAGTTTAAGACGCAATTGTCCGAACAGATGGGTAAGCCTGTGGGACTACATACCATGGGTATTCCTGCAGCGATCAGTACGCTCGGGGTGATTGTCAGTTTCGCCATTCCGCAGCTGTGGTTGGGCTATGGCGTACTCGCCGCACTCAGCCAGCCAGCTGAACGCGTATTCGTGTGGGTTGTGCTGGTCGCCCTGCTTTTCGCTGGCATCAACGGCGTGACGATGTTCATGATTGGCAAAGGCAGCATGCGCGCCGTACGGATACACCTTGCGCTGGCGGTGATAAGCCTGGTATTAACGGCAGCCTATCTGCTGGCCGCGCTGATCGGTAGCCCTTTTCCGGGCGTCAGTCTGACTGCGGCCCTGGTGAGTATCGTCATGTTATTGCTTAGCGGCAGCTGTATCCTCTCCACATCCTTTTATAAGATGCTGCTGTTTACTCTGCATAATCGTGCCTGGCGCAAGCTGAGCGGGCAAACTCGCGATGCACACACACCGCACTAAGGATGCACCGCGTAAAAAACCTCGCTCATTATCCAAGACGCGACACCTTCAATCTCGCCTCGTCCAGGTGGCTGCGCAATGCGGCAAGACATGGCGCAAAATTGGAAGAAAAGCGGCCGCAACTGCTGGCCAGCGTATAAAAGCGCTCGGCCAGCGCCAGTGCTTCATGCCAGGTTTCTCCCGCGATCGCGTCAATAAGCGTAGCCGGACGCAGCGTATTCACCAGTGCGCCTCCTGATTTCGGGGCAAATCCCATGGGCAGCATGTCATAGGCAGGAGCAAGATCGTAAGGCCGTCCGTGGGAACTGATAAACGACAGATTACCGTGGTGCATGTCGGTATTGCCGATCAGCATACCAAACGCCCAAAGCCTTGACGTGCTGGCGACCGCATCCTGGTGAACACAGCCCTGCTTTGCCAGCTCATTCACCAGTACCGGCCAGGATTCTCTTGCCCTGCCGACAAACTCCGCCTCGAGCGCACGTAAAGAAAAGAGTCCCTTACGACCAAGGGGTCCCGTACGGTCGAACCGCGGGATCTCAAGGAAGCGCTGTCCGCCAAAATCAAACACCTCGGTTTCGACGCCAAGCACGCTTAACGCAAGATGTTCTGCCAACAAAAGGTCTCGCCAGCGTTCGCTTACAGGGTTATCGTCCGGTGCCGTGAATTTCACAATGACGTGGCCACGTTCTGTATAAGTACAGAACTTCGGCTGTTCACCCCCAGCAGAGGAGCCCGGTAATTCGCCCGCGCTCACGGCCTGCGCCAGCGACGGGTATGCGGTTGCGCGGTCCACCGCAACAGGCGACGGCATCTCTACAAAATGATTCCTCGCCTGTTCTCCGATTAACAGGTTCCCCACCGCATCGTGCCCATGAGCGAGCAAAGCCCTGATAACGTCAGTATCACTCCAGTTATCTGGATTTGGCGGCAGGCCCAGCTCGGATGAAAATCGCGAGGCGTACGCGCGGCCAAGGTATCCCTGAGGCCGCATGTCAAACAACCACCACGGCAACCCATCGCTATGGAGGCACACATTGTCCGTTTGCGCCATTACAAAACCGTCTGGGTACACCGGAATGAGTTTACCCAGCGATTTAACCTGACCCTCTTCCGTGATGCGGTAGACAGGAGCCGAGCTGAATCCTCGATGTGTATCCCGCAGCACATAGTGAATAGATGGACCGGAGCCAATGCGAACAACCTCATCGCCAAGCGCTTTAATCGATCGTGAAACGGTAGGCTGACTAATACCCATAATATCAGTCAGTTGCCTTACCGATACCGGGCCTTGCCTCAGCAATTGTCGTAGTGTTTCGGATCGATTAAGCATGGTTTTGAATAGCTTTGTGAATAGGTTATTGAATAGCTAATTTATCAGGTATTGACTCCCCTGTCATCTTCACCAACGGCTGTCTCTGGTTTATGCCTGCGCAACCAAATTAACTTATACGCCGCAGGAATAATAAACAGTGAGAGCAGCGGTGCCGTAATCATCCCGCCAATCATGGGCGCCGCTATCCGGCTCATGACTTCTGAGCCGGCCCCGGTCCCCCAGAGAATGGGCAGCAGACCGGCAATAATCACCGCGACGGTCATTGCCTTTGGCCGCACGCGCAGCACGGCACCATGATAAAGCGCCTCATCAAGCCCCTGTTCGGTGAACGTTTCCTGGCGGGACAATGCTGGATGTGCTTCAACGGCATGACGCAAATACATCAGCATGACCACTCCAAACTCTGCTGCCACCCCGGCCAGGGCGATAAACCCGGTGCCGGTTGCCACGGACATATGGAAGCCCTGCCAGTACAGGAACCATATCCCGCCGACCAGCGCGAACGGCAGGCTCATCAGGATCAACAGGGCCTCATCCACGCGACGGAACGCCAGATAGAGCAGAACGAAAATGATCATCAGCGTCATCGGCACCATCAGCTTCAGTTTCTTGTTGGCGTGCTCAAGCAGTTCAAACTGCCCGGAGAATGACACGCTGGTACCCGGCCTGAGCTTCACGTTCTGGCCGATGGCCGTCTTAATGTCGTTCACCACCGACACCATATCCCTGCCGCGGGCATCGATATAAATCCAGCTCGCAGGCCGGGCATTCTCCGTTTTCAGCATCGTGGGGCCTGAAACAACGTTGATATCCGCCACATCACCCAGCGTAATCTGCTGTTTCATCGGCGTCAGGATCGGCATCTGCTTCAACGCGCTCGGGCTATTCCGGTAGTCCTGAGGATAACGAATATTAATCGGATAGCGGGCCACGCCTTCCACCGTTTCACCCACCGTCGCACCGCCGATGGCCGAGGAGACGAACAGCTGCACGTCGCCCACCGTCATTCCATAGCGGGAGGCTTTCTCCCGGTTGATATCGACATCGATGTAGCGCCCGCCTTCCAGACGTTCTGCCAGGGCAGACACCACGCCCGGCACCGTTTTGGCTACCGCTTCAATGCTTTGCGCCGTGGCGTCGATATCAGCCAGAACGGTACCAGACACCTTGATGCCAATCGGGCTTTTAATCCCGGTCGACAGCATATCAATGCGGTTGCGAATGGGCGGAACCCAGAGATTCGCCAGACCGGGCAAACGAACGGTCTTATCAAGCTCCTCAACGATCTTGTCAATCGTCATCCCGGGACGCCACCGATCCTCAGGCTTAAGCTGAATGGTGGTTTCCACCATTTCGAGCGGCGCTGAATCCGTTGCCGTTTCGGCTTTGCCGGTCTTGCCGAAGACAGAGGCCACTTCAGGGACGGTTTTTATTAACTTGTCCGTGGTCTGTAAGAGCGCGGCCGCTTCTGCCGGAGAGACGCCGGGCAAAGTAGAGGGCATATACAGCAGATCGCCCTCATTAATCTTCGGCAGGAACTCGCCGCCCACCTGGCTCAGGGGCCAGATCACCGTGAAGATGGATAAGGCCGCAACCAGCAGGGTTGTTTTGGGCCAGTTGAGCACCCGAATCAGCAGCGGATGATAGGCGTTAATCAGCAGCCTGTTCAGCGGGTTACGGGTCTCGGCGGGGATTTTACCCCGGATCCATAATCCCATCAGAATGGGGATCACGATGATGGCCAGCGCGGCCGCCCCTGCCATGGCGTACGTTTTGGTGAAGGCCAGCGGACCAAACAGCCGTCCTTCCTGCCCCTCAAGGGTAAAGATGGGAATGAAGGATAAAGTGATGATCAGCAAGCTGATAAACAGAGCCGGTCCCACCTCTACAGAGGCGTTGGTAATCACCTTCCAGCGGGTGACGTTATCAATCTGCTCTCCCGGGTGCTGGTGATCCCACTCTTCCAGCCGCTTATGCGCGTTCTCAATCATCACGATGGCGGCATCCACCATCGCGCCGACGGCGATGGCAATGCCTCCCAGTGACATAATATTGGCGTTCAGCCCCTGGAAATGCATGACGATAAAGGCAATACACAGGCCAAGCGGCAGAGAGATAATCGCCACCAGCGCCGAGCGAATGTGCCAGAGGAACAGCGCGCAGACGATGGCCACCACGATAAACTCTTCGAGAAGTTTGCTGCTCAGGTTATCAATGGCCCGGTCGATGAGCTGGCTGCGATCGTAGGTGGTCACAATCTCAACGCCTTCCGGCAGGCTGGCCTTCAGCGTCTCCAGCTTGTCTTTTACCGCCGTAATGACCTCGCGCGCGTTTTTACCCGAACGCAGGATCACCACGCCGCCCGCCACTTCACCCTGCCCGTTCAGCTCGGCAATACCACGGCGCATTTCCGGCCCCGTTTGTACGCGGGCAATATCACGCAGGTAAATCGGCACGCCGTTCTCACCGGTTTTCAGGACGATGTGATTGAAATCATCGATGGTCTGCAGATAGCCGCTGGCCCGCACCATATATTCCGCTTCCGCGATTTCTACGGACGATCCGCCCGCTTCCTGATTAGACGATTCAAGGGCCTGCTTAACTTCCGGCAGGCTGACGCCGAACTGCGCCAGCTTTAACGGGTCAACCTGAATCTGATACTGCTTCACCACGCCGCCGACGGAGGCCACCTCGGCCACGTTCGGGATTGTTTTCAGCTCAAATTTCAGGAACCAGTCCTGCAATGATCGCAGCTCGGCGAGATCGTGTTTTCCGCTGCGGTCCACCAGCGCATATTCAAATATCCAGCCTACGCCCGTGGCGTCCGGGCCGATTTCGGAACTCACGCCGGCGGGGAGTTTGCCCTGAACCTGATTCAGGTACTCCAGCACGCGCGAGCGGGCCCAGTACAGATCGGTCCCGTCTTCAAAAATAACGTACACATACGAATCACCAAACTGTGAAAAACCGCGCACGGTCTTCGCGCCAGGAACAGACAGCATGGTGGTGGTGAGTGGATAGGTCACCTGGTTTTCAACAATCTGCGGGGCCTGGCCGGGATAGCTTGTTTTGATAATCACCTGAACGTCAGACAGATCGGGCAAGGCATCGACCGGGGTGTTGATGATGGTCCATGTCCCCCAGACGCTGAGAAACAGCGCGCCCATCATCACCAGGAAACGGTTGGCAACCGAACACCGGATAATCCATTCAATCATCATCGTCTCCTTAATGGCCTGAATGCGCGTCGTCAGCGGCTTCAGCGTGGCGCATGCGCTCCAGCGCGCCGGTAATATTGGCCTCCGAGTCAATCAGAAACAGACCGCTGACCACCACCGACTCCCCCTCTTCCAGTCCGGTACCAATGCCGGACTGCTGCTGTGATTCATGCAGAACGTGGATCCTTTTCGGTACAAACTTCCCGTTCGCATCAACGGTAATAACGCGCTGTTCTTTCCCGGTATCGATAACGGCCTGAGACGGAATGAGCAACATTTCCTGACTTAGGGTATTCAGCTTCAGGTAGGCATTCATGCCCGGTTTCAGCAGTTCATCCTTGTTGGAGACCTGCAGGCGCACCTGCAGCGTACGGGTGGTTTGATCCACGCTCGGCAGAAGACGCCATTTTTCAACCGGGAAGGATTTATCCGGATAAGCCGGTACCGAAACAGTAAACTGCGAGGTATCTTTCAGCAGATAAGCAATGGATTCAGGAACCGCCGCGCCGATCCAGACCGGATCCATCCCCTGAATCTGCGCCACCACCTTCTCTTTGGAAATATTCATTCCGGTGCGCAGGTCAAAGGCCGTGATCACCCCGTCAATGGGCGCCTTGATGGTAAACCGGGTCTGGATAGTACGGGTCGCACGCAGCCGCTGAATATCGTCATCCGGCATACCCGCCAGGCGCAGACGCTCCAAAACGCCTTTTATCTGCGTGGGCGTTCCGCCGGTACCGGAGAGCAGGAGGAACTCGCTCTGCGCTTCGACCCAGTCCGGAATGGTGATATCAACCAGCGGCGTGCCTTTTATCACCGTATCGCCAATCGTCAGCGGGTACACTTTCTCAACGAACCCTTCCGCACGCGCCTGCACAATGACAAACTGATAGTCGTTATAGCTGACGTTGGCCGGGATCGTCTGGGCATAATTCAGCTTTCCGCGCGTCACTTTTTGCGTTTTTAATCCCAGGTTCTGAACCTGGGTCGGATCGATACGGATACCGTCACTGCTTTTACCATCCTCATCGGCATATTTCGGCACCAGATCCATATCCATAAACGGTGATTTACCGGGCTTGTCGAATTTCACGTCAGGCTTCATCGGGTCATACCAGAAAAGGACCTTTCTTTCCGCAACGCTATTTGCTGTTTTTTCAGATGAATAAAGTGTCTGCCATGCCGTCACCGATATCAGCCCTCCAGCAATAAGGCTGCTGACTATCATGGCAGCGTATTTTATTTTTAATGAGGCCATGCCGTTTCTCGCTATTTTATGCTCTTGAGTAAAGAGAGATTGCCCTGCTGAACAAACGAGAAATTCACGTGGCTGCCGACTTTTAAGGCAGTAATACTCGCGTCGGCCTGCATAAAAGTAAAACGCATGGTCATCGCGGGCCAGCCAATTTCCGGGATGGCTTCGTGAGAAATCGTCACTTTTTTATTCGTGAGATCAATATCCTTCACAATGCCGGTCCCGGTGATGACCTGCTCTGAGACACCTTCGCTGGCGGCGCTCATCTCCGCGTGCTGATGAACCTCAGCCTGAAGACCGGCAGAAAACATAATGATTGCACCAAATACGAAGGCGTTAAGTGAATTGCGCATGTTTAATATCCTTTTTAATTAAATGAGGTTATTCGGCCCAACCGCCGCCCAGCGCGGTGAAGAGGTTAATTTCATTAACCTGCCGGGCATAAATAAGGTCGAGAATATTTTGCTGCGTGGAAAACAGCGACCGTTCCGCGTCTAATACTTCGATATAGCTCACCGCACCGCTGGTATATAATCCTCTGGCCCGCTGCAGGGTAATATTTAGCGAATCAAAATACCGTTCTTGCGCAGCAAGCTGCTGGTTGAGGCTGTCCCGCAGCGCGAGCGCGTCGGCAACCTGCCTGAAGGCAGCCTGTATTTTTTGTTCGTAATTCACAACCGACTGCTGCTGACGAATTTCAGCCAGCCTCAGGTTGGCCTTATTCCTGCCCGCATTAAAAATCGGAAGTTCAATTTTAGGAATGAAATTCCACATCCCACTGCCCGCGGTAAACAGGCTGGATAATTCCGTACTGCCTGTTGAAAGCCCGCTGGTCAGGGAAATTGACGGGAAAAAGGCGGCACGCGCGGCGCCGATATTCGCATCGGCCGCGTTAAGCTGATGCTCCGCCTCCATAATATCCGGGCGCTGCAACAGTATCGCTGAAGATAGATGGGGCGGGAGTTTTACCGGCGCAATATCGCGGGCGCTCATTCCGCTGTCGCCCGGCAATCCGCGATAGGTGCCGAGGAGCAGCTGCAGAGCATTGTTGGCCTGCGCCAGCTCCCCCTCACGTTTGGCAATCTCTGCCTGCGTGCTTTCGGTCTGTCCCCGGGCCTGTTCCAGCGCCAGCACGTTGGTGCTCCCCGTCGCCAGCTGGTGCTCAACGAACGCATAAGACTGCCGGTAATTTTTCAGCGTTTCCCGCGCGATGCGCAGCTGTTTATACGCCAGCTGCTGGTTGAAATAACTCTGCGACACGTTAGAGACAAGCAGAATATGCACCGCGCGACGGGCCTCTTCGCTGGCGAAATAGTTTTGTCGGTCGGCCTCGCTCAGGTTCTTCAGCTTGCCGAAAAAGTCGAGTTCGTAGCTAAGCGCAAGACCGGCGTCGTACTGCCGTGAGGTCGGTTTGTCACTTTTTAGCCCGCCGCTGTACGTGATACCTGCGGATCCATTTAACTGCGGATAACGATCCGCCTTCGTCACGTTGAATTGCGCCCGGGCCTCTTCAATCTTCAGGGCGGCCATTTTGATATCGCGGTTGTTTTTCAGGGCTTCTGTAATCAATCCAGCTATCTGAGGGTCGACGAAGAAGTTGCGCCAGCCGGTGTCCTGATACCCGGCCGCCGCGGGCGTCAGGCCGTTGCGCGAGAGCGAAAACTGCTGGGGTACCGGTGATGCCGGGCGCGGGTATTCAGGCGCCAGCGAGACGCAGCCTGCCAGGATAAATACCGTACTGATGCTGAGTCGTTTTAACAGGAACATAGCGGTTCAAATCAAGTCCAGAGGATTTTTAGGGCTACTCTACTGAACGCATCCTGTTTGACCGGTGACAGGATAATGACAATGTTGTCATTTATGGCGTAAGTCATTGTTAACGATCGCGGGCTCACTAGAATGTCATCAGCAGCCAGTCTGGGGAGCAAGATGAAAATACTGATCGTTGAAGACGAAATGAAAACCGGGGAATACCTCAGCAAGGGGCTGACGGAAGCGGGGTTTGTCGTGGACCATGCGGATAATGGCCTGACCGGGTACCACCTCGCCATGACCGCGGAATATGACCTGCTGATTCTGGATATCATGCTGCCCGACGTGAACGGCTGGGATATTGTCCGCATGCTTCGCTCTGCCGGCAAAGGAATGCCCATCCTGTTACTCACGGCCCTCGGGACGATAGAGCACCGGGTTAAAGGGCTTGAGCTGGGCGCGGATGATTACCTGATTAAGCCTTTCGCCTTTGCGGAACTGCTCGCCCGGGTCAGGACGCTGCTAAGACGCGGAAATACGGTGATCGCGGAAAGCCAGCTTCAGGCGGCTGACCTGACGGTTGACCTTGTGTCGAGGAAGGTCAGCCGGGCGGGCAATCGCATCCTGTTAACCAGCAAGGAGTTCAGCCTGCTGGAGTTTTTCATGCGTCATCAGGGCGAGGTGCTGCCCCGCTCCCTGATTGCTTCCCAGGTGTGGGATATGAACTTTGACAGCGACACGAACGCAATAGATGTGGCGGTAAAGCGCCTGCGCGCAAAGATCGATAACGATTTTGAACCCAAGCTGATCCAGACGGTACGCGGCGTAGGCTATATGCTGGAGGTGCCGGATGCCCGTTAAGCGCCTCCGACGCCCGTTCTCGCTTGCGCTGCGGCTGACCTTTTTTATCAGCCTCTCCACCATACTGGCCTTCTTCGCCTTTACCTGGTTTATGCTGCACTCCGTTGAGAAGCACTTTGCCGAGCAGGATATCAGCGACTTACAGCAGATTAGCAGCGCAATGCACCGCATCCTCCAGTCTCCGGCCGATCCCGACCAAAAGAAAATCAGCAAGCTCAAAGAGTCGGTCGCCAGCTACCGCAACGTGGCCGTCCTGCTTCTGGATCCGCAGGGCAATACCCTGTTCAGCTCGGCGCAAGGCGCGGCATTGCGCCCGGCGATGAACACAGCGAACTTTAGCAAACACCGTCAGGCACAGGATGTGTTTCTCTGGACGGTAGAAGACCCGGTCAAGCCTATGCATGCCGGGTCCGACATGAAAATGGAAACGTACCGGATTATCGCCTCCTCAGGCAGGGCAACGCTGCAGGGCAAAACTCAGGACTACGTCATGCTGATCGGGCTCTCGATTAATTTTCATCTCCACTACCTTGAGGCGCTGAAGAAGAATCTTTTTGCCATTGCCGCGGCGATCAGCCTGCTGATTGTGCTGGTGATTCGTATCGCGGTGCGTCAGGGACACTTGCCCCTGCGTAACGTCAGCACCGCCATTAAAAATATCACCTCCGAAAATCTGGATGCGCGCCTGGAGCCGTCCCGCGTGCCCGTTGAGCTGGAACAGCTGGTGATCTCCTTCAACCATATGATTGGGAAAATTGAAGATGTCTTTACCCGGCAGGCGAATTTTTCCGCCGACATCGCCCACGAAATCAGAACCCCCATCACCAACCTGGTGACGCAAACGGAAATTGCGTTGAGCCAGAACCGCTCCCAGAAAGAGCTGGAAGATGTCCTCTACTCCAGCCTGGAAGAGTACAACCGGATGACCCGCATGGTCAGCGACATGCTGTTCCTGGCGCAGGCGGATAATAATCAGCTCATCCCGGATCGGGTGATGTTTGATTTAAGCGCCGAGGTGATGAAAGTCTTCGATTTCTTCGAAGCCTGGGCGGAGGAACGCCACGTCTCGCTGAAATTTAACGGGATGCCCTGCCTGATAGAAGGCGATCCGCAGATGTTCAGAAGAGCAATCAATAATCTGCTCTCCAACGCCCTGCGCTATACGCCGGAAGGGAAAGCGGTAACGGTCTCCATCAGAAAACGGGATAACGACGTTGAGCTGGTGACAGAAAACCCCGGCACGCCGATCCCGCAGGCGCATCTGCCAAAGCTGTTTGACCGTTTTTATCGCGTCGATCCGTCCAGGCAGCGTAAGGGCGAAGGCAGCGGGATTGGGCTTGCCATCGTGAAGTCCATCGTCACCGCGCACCACGGAAAAGTCCGCGTGGAATCGGATGCGGTGTCGACGCGCTTCATCCTCACGGTGCCGGGGAAAGTGCTCTGAGCGTCAGCAAACCGCGCGGCACACCTCAAGGACCTTTTCCCTGAGCCAGCGATGCGCCGGGTCCCGCTCCATGCGCGGATGCCACATCTGGGATACCGTAATGGTCCGGGTCTTAAAGGGCAGTTCAAAGACGTGCACGCGCTCGGTCATCGCCTGATTGAGCAGGTACAACGCCGGTACCATAGCAATCAGGTCGGAGGCCAGCGCTACGGATATCGCCGTCGGGAATCCAGGCACCACGCTGGCGATCTTTCGTTTCATCCCCCGCTCCGCCAGCGCGTCGTCCACAGACCCGTGTAACGCCCCATCAGGCGACGCCACCACATGGCCCCAGGCAACATAATCGTCAAGGCTGACCTCAGGCTGTGAAGACAGCGGATGTCCCTTGCGCACCGCGCCAACAAACCGATCCTGAAAGAGCCTTTGCAGCCGTATTTCAGGCCCCATGTTGCTCTGCACGCCGATCTCCAGGTCGACAAGCCCCTCCCGTAAATAGCGCGACGTTTTTTCAGGTTTGGGAGCGAAGCGGATGCAGACCCCGGGCGCAACGCTCGCCACCGCGGCTATGAGCATAGGTCCAAACGCCACGACAAAACCGTCGTTGGCCCGAATAGTGAACAGCCGTTCAAGGCTTTCCACCTTCAGCGTGTCTGTGGAGGGCTGCAGCACCGCCCTCGCCTCGTGCACGGCGCTTCTGGCGCGATCCCGGGTGGCTTCGGCCCAGGGCGTCAGCACCATATGACGCCCGGCCCGCACCAGAATAGGATCGCCGGTCACCTCCCGCAGCCGGCTCAGGGTGCGGCTCATGGCGGAGGTGCTTAGGTTTAAACGTCGCGCCGCGCCCGCCACGCTGGCTTCGGCCAGCAAAACGTCGAGCGCAACCAGAAGGTTAAAGTCAGGATCGGACACGATGGCTCCTCAGATAAGGCGTTATATGCAACGATTAAGTGCAAATGCTGCGTCTTCCGCCCTGTATAGCGCATGATTATAGTTTCGTCATCACTATTCTTATCCGGAGTAACGACGATGACGCTATTTACCAACCAGCCCGGCGATGAAGGTTTACCCGGGCATGAACGCGCCCGGGTCCTGGCCGCCGTCATGACCACCACGCTGATGGGCGTCTTTGACGGCACCATGATCAACATCGCGCTCCCCTCCATGGCTAGAGCGATGCAGGTCCCCGCGAACGTTGCGGTCTGGTTCGCTAACGGTTATCTGCTGTCAGCGGCGATGACGCTGGCTATTTTCGCCGCGCTGGCGGCCCGCTTGGGCTATCGCCCGGTCTTTCTGAGCGGGCTTGCCACCTTTACGCTCACCTCGCTCGGCTGCGCGCTGGCAACAACGCCGGAAATATTAACCGGGATGCGAATTCTGCAGGGCATCGGCGGGGCGGCGACCCTGAGTATTGCTCCGGCGATCCTGCGGTCCGTTTTTCCGGACCGACTGCTGGGCCGCATTCTGGGGCTGCACGCCCTGCTTATCGCCTCCAGCACGGCGATTGCCCCGGTACTCGGTGGAACAATACTGGACGCCCTGAGCTGGCAGTGGCTGTTCGCCATTAACCTCATTCCGGGCAGCATCGCCCTGCTGCTGGCATGGCGGGCCTTGCCGCGGGAATCGGTTGCTGACAGACCGCCCTTTGATGCGCCGGGCGCCGTGCTCTCCGCCGTCCTGTTAGGTTCCGCGATCATGCTGGCCGACAGCCTTCAGCACGTGGCGCAACACATTAGTCTTCAGGCCGTCTGCTGGAGCGTTCTCACGCTGGTTAGCGCCCTCGCCTTTACCTGGCGGATTCGGCGCGCGCAACATCCGTTACTGCCGCCGGTGATGTTCAGAAACGGGCGCTTCACCCTCGCCGCGCTGACCTCGCTGGCCTCGTTTGTCAGCCAGGGGATCACGTTTGTCGCGCTGCCGTTCCTGTTTCAGAGCGTGTATGGCTACAGCCCGGTGGTGTCGGCGCTGCTGTTTACCCCATGGCCGATTGGCATCGTGCTGATCGCGCCGCACGCGGGTCGCTGGGCGGATACGATCTCCGCGCCGCTCATCTCGACCCTCGGGCTTATCGTCTTTGTCGGTGGGTTGGTCCTGCTGGCCACGTTGCCGGTGAATCCTTCCGTGTGGAATATCTGTCTGCGCAGTCTGGTCTGCGGGATGGGGTTTGGCTGCTTCCAGAGTCCCAATAATCGGGAAATGCTCGCAAACGTGGCGCGGGAACATGCCAGCTATGCCTCCGGCGTGTTGTCGATCGTCAGAACATTCGGCCAGTGTCTCGGCGCCGCCGTGGTGGGGGTTCTGCTGGGAGCGGCGGCAGGATGGGACCATCAACATGCTATCCAGGTTGCACTGTGGTTAGCCGTCATCGCCTCGACGGGTTCGGTGGTATTTAGCCTGAGCAGGCTGCGCCCTGCGCGGCCTCCAGGCAAGCGTTGCACAATGTAGGCCGGGTAAGCGCAGCGCCACCCGGCAAGAAAGACGGCGCGTTTGTTTACTCCAGCGCCAGCAGCGCAAAGCTCGCCAGCCAGTGCCCGCCGCTGTAGTGGCTGCCAACCACATGCTCGACGCTGGCGGCCAGATGTTTCGTCACCGCCTCGCGCAATGCCGGTTGCGCCGGGTGGCTGGCTGGAAGCGCTTTCGCAATGTGCTTCATACACCATGCGCGGCTGAGGTTTAACCCGTCCAGATGGGCAATTTTCGGGTCGGTACGATCGCTCACTTCCGCCGGGTTCATCAGTGCCGTAACGGCGCCCACCTCCGGCAGAAACGCGTCAAACCAGGCCGGGAAGCCCTCCGACACCTTGCTCATCAGCAGCGCTTCCGTCAGCGCGCCGGAAATATACTCGTCTCCGCCGGGCTCATAATGAGCCGGATAGCGCGTGTCGGCGAGATAAAACCGCTCCGCCGCTGCCACAATCGCCTGCTCAAGCGCCTTATCGCCCACTGCGCGACCATAATCCAGCGCCAGCGCGAGGGCAAACGCGGTGTTGTAGTGCGTCCCGACGCGGATCGGATAGGTGAGCTTGCCGAGGTAATCCACCAGCCGGTTGCGAATGTCCTGGGTTAACGGCTCCAGCGTCTGGTACCAGCCTGCGGCCTGCGGCAGCGACGACTGTTTCAGCTCCTGGGCCAGCGCCAGCAGCCAGCCGTAGCCATACGGCCGCTCAAACGAGGCGCGGAACGGCGCGGTAAAATAGGCCAGCTCCTTCGCCACGTTCTCTTCGGTCAGGTGCTCGTCAAAAAGCGCGACGATCGCGTCCCGGCACGGTAATTCTGGATAGAGGCGCACGCAGCGCAGCAGCAGCCAGTAGCCGTGCACCGCCGAGTGCCAGTCAAAACAGCCGTAGAAAATGGGATGCAGCTCGCGCGGCGGCAGCACGTCACCATCATCATTCAGCAGGTGCATGATGTGGTTCGGGTATTCCTGGCGCAAATAGGTCAAAGGCATGCGGGCAAACGCGTCGGCCTGATGTTGCGTTAATTCCATGACAGCTCCTTAGCGAAACACGAGGAAATACATTAAGAACACGTTCACCACCAGCAGGGTTAACGCGGTCGGGATCTGTATCTTGATCACCTGATATTTGTCTTTCAGCTCCAGCAGCGCGGCGGGAACGATATTGAAGTTCGCGGCCATCGGCGTCATCAGCGTGCCGCAGTAGCCTGCGTACATGCCAATCGCCAGCAGCGGCGCCGGGTTGCCGTGATGCACGTTGATCAGAAACGGCAAGGCGATCCCCGCGCTCAGCACTGGGAAGGCCGCAAAGGCGTTACCCATAATCATGGTAAACAGCGCCATACCCACGCAATAAATCACCACCAGCATGAAGCGGTTATCCGGGTTCACAAACAGGCTCACCACCTTCTGCACCGAGTCACCCGTGTTGGCCACCACGAACACGCCGCCAAGCATGGCCAGCATCTGCGGCAGGATCACCGCCCAGCCGATGGTATCGACAAGACGACGAGACTGACGAACGGCATGGAGCGGCGTGCCTTTGGTCAGCCACCAGCCGGTGAGGATCGCCGCGACGCAGGCCACGCACAGCGCCGCCAGGGTGAGCTGTTTCTGATCGAGCAGAAACACGCCGCCGACCGAAACGCCCTTCAGGAATAACGTGCCCAGCACCGTCACCACCGGGATCATCAGCGCCGGCAGGAACAGCCAGTTTTTAAGCCGGTTTGACGACGCGACGCGCTCCTCCTCGGTGGACATTTTATAGTGCCCTTTCCCGACGAGACCAAAACCCGCCAGCAGCGCGATAACGATAACGCCGCCGCCAATGATCCGGTACGCCAGCGATTTCCCCAGCTCCTGAACCATCAGATCGCCAAACAGGAAGATCCCGCCAAACAAGAACCAGAACAGCGCGGTAGTAAAGCGCTTCGGGTTGGCGCGATCGCGCAGGGTCATGACAACCAGCAGCATTACGACAAAGCCGATCAGGTAGTACACGCGGTTAATGGTGATAAGCGTCATCATTGCGCGGCCTCCTGCGTACCCTGCTCTGCCCACCAGGCCATCACGTCGCGACGGATGCTCGCATCGAGGCGTAGCAGGCGCGTCATATGAATAACTAATGCCGCAATGGCGGTCGGAATAGCCCACAGGCCGATATGCAGCGGTTCAATGCCCTGAATACCATTCTCTTTCAGGAACGCGTCGATCAGCAGCACCGCCCCGAAGGCAATAAAGATATCTTCCCCAAAGAAGACCGCGATGTTGTCGCACACGGCGGCGTGGGCTTTGATTTTGTCGCGGATGTGCTGCGGCAGTTCGCCGTATTCGTTCAGCGCCGCCCCTTCGGCCATCGGTGCCAGCAGCGGGCGCACCGTCTGGGCATGGCCGCCCAGCGACATCAGTCCCAGCGCGGCGGTGCCTTCACGGGCGACAAAGTAAAGCATCAGAATACGCGCCGAGGTGGCGCTGGCGATCTTCGCCACCCAGGCCTGGGCGCGCTCCTTAAGCCCGTAATATTCCAGCAGACCAATCACCGGCAGGATCAGGATGAAGGTGGCCAGCGATCGGCTATTGACGAACTTCTCGCCAAAGGTCTCCAGCAGCATCCCGAAATCCATGCCGACCAGCAGACCCGTCGCCAGCCCCGCCACCACGACCACCAGCAGCGGGTTGAAGCGCAGTGCAAAACCAATAACCACGATCGGTATCCCGATCAGCGGCAGCAGCGTAGTACCGTCCATAACGTTTACCCTATCGAAAGTGAGCGTTGCGCGCCGACGGCTATTTTTTTAATTTGCGGCGAGCGATGTTGTGTTTTGTTGGCAGGCTTCGCAAAACCTGCGCTAAAAAGCTATATCTGAACCTCAAAAACATGTAAACAAATTATCAATAAAATGTTCTTATTTTATCGATGAGTTTACATTTCTGGCTAAGGAACGTTATGACCTCAGAAAAGAGTGCTTCACCCGATCGCGACGATATCAACGAGGGCCGGATCGTCTCTTCCCGCCATCTGGTATCCGAGCGCTGCGCGGAGTTATCAGAGCTGGAATATGCGCTGATCATGACCAGCAACGCGTTTAACAAATGGATGGTGCGCTGCATGACGGCTGCCGGCGAGCCCGATATGGGCGCCTTTGACGTTTCGCTGCTGCATCACGTCAACCACCGCGACCGCAAGAAAAAGCTGGCCGATATCTGCTTCGTCCTCAACGTGGAAGACACCCACGTGGTGACCTATGCGCTGAAAAAGCTGGTCAAAGCAGGCTACGTGACGAGCGAGAAAGCGGGGAAAGAGCTCTTTTTCTCTACCACGGAGGAAGGGAAAGCGCTGTGCATGAAATACCGGGACGTGCGGGAGGCGTGTCTGATTGCGATCCACGCGGAGAGCGGCATTGCCGGGAAGTCGATTGGCGAGACCGCGCAGCTGTTACGCACGATCTCCTCCCTGTATGACACCGCCGCCCGGGCGGCGGCGTCACTGTAACTAAGGACGGCGGAACAGCGTAATGCTCCGTCCGGCAAGCGCGTACTCAACGGTTTCGGTGATCGCTGTTCCGGTGGCGGCATCATCCGCCGTAGACAGCTCCAGCACCCATCCCCCTTCGCCAAACTGCGGGATCTGGAACGGCACGGTGCCTTCAAACGGATTGAACAGCATCAGCACGTCGTGCCAGATGCCGTCCTCCTGCTGAAGATCCGGCCTGCTGATGGAGACCCCGAGCGTTGAGCCTTCATCCCACTGCTCGGCCTGCTGCGGACCGCCTCCGGCATTGAACCAGCGGATCTCCAGCCCGTCACGCCAGCTTTCACGGCGCAGCAGCGGCTGTTGCGCGCGAAGGGCAATGAGACGACGGGTAAACTCGCGCAGCGCGGCGTCGTTTTCGGAGAGCCCCTTCCAGTCGATCCACGAGATCTCACTGTCCTGGCAGTAGCCGTTATTGTTCCCCTTCTGCGTGCGGCCAAACTCGTCCCCCGCCAGCAGCATCGGCGTGCCGTGGGAAAACAGCAGCGTGGTCAGGAAATTACGCTTTTGCCGCTCCCGGGTAGCGATGATGTCCGGGTTCTCGGTTGGCCCTTCCTCGCCGTAGTTGTACGAGCGGTTATCGTTATGCCCGTCGTTATTGTCCTCGCCGTTGTCGGCGTTATGCTTTTCGTTGTACGACACCAGGTCATTCAGCGTAAAGCCGTCGTGGGCGGTGATGAAGTTGACGCTGGCCCACGGGCGACGCCCACGCAGATCGTACAGATCGCCGGAGCCGAGCAGCCGCGCGGCAAAGTCCGTGGAGACGTTGTCCCCCTTCCAGTACTCGCGAACGGTGTCGCGGTATTTGTCGTTCCACTCCCCCCAGCCCGGCGGGAATCCGCCCACCTGATAGCCGCCGGGGCCGATATCCCAGGGTTCACCAATCAGCTTCAGTCGGGATAAGACCGGATCCTGGGTCATGGCGTCGAAGAAACCGCCGCGCGGGTCAAATCCTTCGGGCTCGCGGCCCAGGATTGTGCCGAGGTCGAAACGAAAACCGTCTATGTGCATTGATTCCGCCCAGTAGCGCAGGGAATCCATCACCATCTGCAACACGCGCGGGTGCGAGGTGTTGACCGTGTTTCCCGTCCCGGTGTCGTTGATGTAGTACCGGTGCTGGTCGGGCAGCGTGCGGTAATAGCTGTAGTTATCAATCCCCTTAAACGAGAGCGTCGGGCCAAGCTCGTTCCCTTCCGCCGTGTGGTTGTACACCACGTCCAGAATGACCTCGATGCCCGCGTCATGATAGGCGCGCACCATATCGCGAAAGCCCTGGATCCCCGCCGGGCCGTAGTAGCGCGATGCCGGAGCAAAAAAGCCCAGCGTGTTATAGCCCCAGAAGTTCTTCAGGCCGCGATCGAGCAGATGCTGATCGTCCGGGAACCAGTGAACCGGCAGCAGCTCCACCGAGGTAATGCCCAGGCTTTTGATGTAGTCGACCGAGGCTTTGTGCCCCATCCCCTCAAACGTCCCGCGCAGCTCGGGCGGAATGGCCGGGTTCATCTGGGTAAACCCTTTCACGTGGCTCTCATAGACAACGGTATGCGGCCAGGGTACGTTCGGCCGGTTGTTGTCCTGCCAGTCAAAGGCGTTCGGGTCGATAACCCTGCATTTCGGCGTAAACGGCGCGCTGTCGCGGGTATCAAAGCTCAAATCCAGCTCGTCATGCCCCAGCTCATAGCCGAAATGGGCGTCGTTCCAGTCGATGTCACCCACCAGTTCGCGAGCGTAAGGGTCGATGAGCAGCTTATGCGGGTTAAAGCGATGACCATTTTCCGGGTCGTAGGGGCCGTAGACGCGATAGCCATACAGCGCGCCCGGCTTCAGGTCAGGCACATAGCCGTGCCAGATCTCATGGGTATACTCCGGCAGCTCCAGCCGGGCGATTTCCGTTTTCCCGGACGGGTCAAACAGACAGAGCTCCACTCGTTCAGCGTGCGCGGAGAACAGCGCGAAGTTAACGCCCTTCCCGTCATAATTCGCCCCCAACTGCTGGCCATGGCCGGCCCGAATTTCAAACGTTGTATCCTTTGCCATTTTCGTTCTCCACGATTATTCGCAGGTAAGCAGAACCAGTACACATCCCTTTTCTGACGTTAAATCCAGCGTCTTTTGCAGAATGCGGCTCTCACCGCTGAACAGATCCCGATAGCGCTTCCCGGCCAGTTCGTCGGGTATCGCTACCGTGGTATTGACCCACAGCTGATGATTATCCGTGACGCCAAAAACCAGACGCGGCACGGCGACAATCAGCGCCTCCTCGTCCTTAACGCGCGCATAAACAATCAGGTTCTCTTCCCGCTCGCCGGTGACCTTAAGCGGCAGCCAGTCGCCGTAGCGGAAAAGCGCGTCGTAGTGCGGTCGAAGCCGCAGCAGCGTGGCGGTAACAAACTGTTTGACCCGTCCGTCCCGCCAGCAGGCCGGGTTGTCAAACACCCCGGCATCCGCCGCGCTGAGGTGTTGCACCAGGGCCGGAAAGTCCGGCTCGCGTCGGTTATCCGGGTCGACCAGGCTGAAGTTAAGCGCCTCGCTGCCCTGATAGATATCCGGCACGCCGGGCGCCGTCAGCTTGATCGCCGTCTGGCTGAGGCTGTTCATCAGCCCGGCGCGAATAAAGGGCTGCATCGCCTCGCTGAAATCGTGCAGGAACAGGGTGTTGTCCGGCGAAAGCAGGTGCCGCGCGTAGCTCAACACCACGCTCTCATAGCTCTCGTTGCTGTCAATCCAGTCGGTGCGCTGTTTCGCCTCGCGCAGCGCTTTTTCGAGGAAGCCGAGGAACCGCGTTTCGAGTGCTTTAAGCCCTTCAGCGTCGTCCGGTGACAGCGTGGCGGGCCAGACGCCCGCCAGCGCCTGGTAGATCATCCACGTATCGGCGGCGTTCGGCGCGGTACCGTCATTGAGAAAACGCACCTGGGTCTGGTTCATCTGCCGCCAGCGGGCCAGATTTTCCCCCCAGCGTTCCGGGGCTTCCGTCAGGGTGTAAAGGCGCGCCCGGGCATCTTCCCCGCGCTTGGTATCGTGCGTGGAGGTGCCCAGCAGCGCGTCGGGCTGACGGGCCAGACGAATGCGCATCTCCTGGTGGAAGCGGGATAAGGAAAACGCGCGCGGCGTCGGGTCGGCCCCCACTTCATTGAGCGCAAGCTCAAGGTTGTGGCGAAAGAACAGCGTGTCTTCAACGGACTTCGCCATCAGCGGCCCGGTCAGCTGCTGGAAGCGGGTCCTGAACAGCGCGGCGCTCTCGCGGCATGCGTCCGGCAGGTCGCCGGTAAGAATGCGCACGATCAGGCTGAGCGCGGCTTCAGACGTCTCCACGCTGGCAACCACGCGGTTGAGCAGCGCCACGTCCGGCGGGGTTAACCCCTCGCGAGTGCCGTAGGTGCGGTAGACCGGAAACGCAATAAGCAGCTCGCGCAGCGCGTGGCGGATATCCTCGCGCGGCAGCGCAACCTCATTGCGGCGGGCCAGATCCTCAGCAAGGTTTAGCAGCGTGGTGAATTCCCCCTCAAAATTGCGATCGGTCATCAGGCCTTTGGCATCGCGCAGCTCCGCGTGGCGATCGACCGTCACGCCGAGCGTTTCGTCGTGGATTGTCTCCAGGCGCGACAGGCTATCATCGTCGACCAGCACCTCCGCCAGCGAGGCGATAAACTCGTAGCCGGTGGTGCCGGATACCGGCCAGTCAGCGGGGAGCTGTTCCCCTTTGGCGAGAATCTTTTCGACCGTGATGTAGCAGTCGGGCCCGGCTGCCTGCCGCAGCTTCTGCAAATAACCCAGCGGATCCGCCAGGCCGTCGACATGGTCAATGCGCAGGCCGTCCACCACGCCCGCGTGGACCAGCTCAAGGATCAGCCGGTGCGTATCGTCGAAGACCGCATCATCTTCAACCCGAACGCCGACCAGCCCGGTGATCTCAAAGAAGCGCCGCCATGAGAGCTGCTTCGGTGCCTCCCGCCAGGACATCAGCCGCCAGCTTTGCGCCTCGTGCAGCTCGGCAATGCTCTTCTCCTCGCTGTACGTGCCCGGGTTGAGCGGATACTCGGCGTCGTAGTAAACCAGCGCGGCCTTTTCCATGACAGGGTCACGTTTTAGCGTGATGGCACCCTTCTCCAGCTCCGCCTCAAAGGTATCGCCAAGAAACGGCAGCGTCAGCGGCCTCGACCCGTCGATATCAAAATAGCGGAAATAGCGGCTTTGCTGGCCGTATTCAATCACGTCCCGCCACCAGAGGTTTTCCAGCGAGGTGGACATATGGTTCGGGACAATGTCCAGAATCAGCCCCATGCCGGCCTGCTTAAGCGCCGCGGCCATGCGGTCAAAGCCTTCTCGTCCGCCAATCGCGGGGTCGATTTCATTCGGGTTAGTCACGTCATAGCCGTGGGTAGACCCCGTCGTGGCAGTGAACACGGGCGACGCGTAAAGGTGGCTGATGCCGAGGTCCTTCATATACGGCACCAGCGCCACAACGCGGTCGAAGGTCATGCCGTTACGGAACTGAATACGGTACGTGGCGGAAGGGATCATAACGATGCTTCTCCATCAGCAAAGCGAACGACAATACCGTTCGGGGGTAAAACGTCGTTGAGTTCCGGCCAGGCGAAGCGCGTCTCCCCCGCGAGCGCGGGCAGGTCGACGGGCTTCGTTCCAATATTCAGCGCCAGAGAAAGCGTGCCTGACGGGAAGCGCCAGCTCACCGCCACCATGCCAGGCGCGGTCTTGAGCACATGGCCCTCAACGGCACCGCCCGGATGCAGAAGCGGAACGATATAGCGATGGCGCAGCGTCAACAGATGGCGCGTATAGCGCAGCCACGTTTTGCCCTCGTCGGTGGCGATTTTGTTCCAGTCGAGCTTTGAGCGGATAAACGTGTTCACGTCGTTCGGGTCCGGGACGGTTTCATCGTGCCCGGCATGGCCGCTAAACTCTTTCGCGCGCCCTTCCCGCACCGCCTTTGCCAGTTCGCCGTGAAAGTCGGTGAAGAACAGGAACGGATGCGTTTCACCAAACTCCTCGCCCATAAACAGCAGCGGGATATGGGGGGAAAGCAGCAGCGCGGCAAGCAGCACCCGCGTCTTGTCGGCACCCGCCAGGGAGATAAGCCGTTCGCCCTGGGCGCGATTGCCGGTCTGATCGTGGTTTTGAATAAAATCGACGAAGAACTGCGGCGGCTGCGTGCGGCACTCCACGCCGCGGGATTCGCCGGTTTGCAGCGAAATCTCGCCCTGGTAGACAAAGCCTTCCGCCAGCGCCCGGGCGAACTTTTTCTCCGGCTCAAAGGCAAAGTCCTGGTAGTAGGCGTGCGTCTCACCGGTAGCAAACACGTGGGCAGCGTTGTGAAAATCATCGTTCCATTCGCCGGTGAACAGCGGCGCGTTGCCCTGTTCATCGCGCGGATGCAGAAAAATCACGTTGCGGCTGTCTTCCGTGGTCAGGTGAACGTGCCGGTGTGGGATCGCCTCGCGGATCTTCGCGGCAATCTCCTCCAGAATGTGCGTTCCGGAGCTGTCTTTAATCTGGTCGATGGCATCAAAGCGCAGGCCATCCAGACGGTACTCCGTCAGCCAGTAGAGCGGTGCGTCGGTGATGTACTGCCTCACCGGCTCGCGCTCGTAGGCGATGCCGTTGCCCCACGGCGTCATTCGATGCTCATCAAAAAACGCGGGCGACAGCAGAGGCAGATAGTTCCCCTCCGGGCCGAAGTGGTTGAGCACGATATCCAGCACCACGGAAAGCCCCAGCCCGTGCGCGGCGTCGATAAACGCGTGGAAATCCTCCGGCGTGCCGTACGCAGAGTGCGGGGCATACAGCAGCACGCCGTCGTACCCCCAGCCGCGGGAACCGCCAAACTGGGAGACGGGCATGACTTCAAGCTGGGTAATCCCCAGCTCCGCCAGATACGGCAGCTTGTCGATCGCCGCCCGGAAGGTGCCCTCCGGGGTAAACGTGCCGATGTGCAGTTCGTAAATGATCGTCTCTTCCCACGGCCGCCCTGCCCAGTCGCGGTTGACCGGCTGGTAACGTCGGGGATCGATCACGACTGAGGGGCCGTTAACGTCACCCTTTTGCGCCCGCGAGGCGGGATCGGGCACCGCCGTGCCGTCCTGAAGAACAAACTGATATTCTGCACCGTGCCTGACGCCGGGGACGTCCGCCTGAAACCATCCGTCGCCGGTTGCCGTCATCGGCACGTCGGTGGCGGCAAGACGTAGCGTAAGTTCTTTCTGTCCTTCAGCCCAGACGCGAAAACGTACAACGTCATCGGAAATAAACTCAGCACCCCACTGCTTTTGAAATGTCCTGAATTCCATTCATTGTCCTCGAATGACCCACATTTTACGCGGAACGAAGTACAAGCTTAGTTCAGGATTAAAAGTGCGTGAGCTCAGCGGATTTAACCGCTTCGTCTATTCTTTATGAAATAACTCACTAACGGGAATACTATGCAGATTCGAAAAGGACTCAATACCGACTTCGCACGCCTTGAATGCTGTGACTTTTCTTTCACCATTAGCCACATTGCCCGGGAGCCGTTTATCCACTGTGATTTGCATATTGAAGCCGTGGCAGAGCCGTGGATAAAAACCTACGAACTCGACATTCAAACGCTTGAAAATCACTGCGTTAATCCGGACGCCATATTTCTTGTCGCGGAAACGGACGACGGTGAAATAGCCGGATTTATTACCGCGTCAGTCGGCTGGAATAAATTTATTTCAGTGGATTATATTGCCGTTGAGCGCTCCAAACGCAGAACCGGCGCTGCGCAAAAATTAATGGCCGCCGCGCACGTGTGGGCCCGCAGCGTAAACGCGCCGGGATTACGGCTTGAAACACAAAATGTGAACGTCTCTGCCTGCCTGTTTTACCGTCACTATGGATTTACCCTGGGCGGATACGATCGTTATCTCTACAACGCCCTACCGGAAAAAGACGAGGTCGCTCTGTTCTGGTATTACATGCTGGTCTAGCGGAAACACATTGCCACATCACGGTCATATTTCTGTCACTGAATTTCATTACGCTTTCGGGATTTTAACCACGGTGTTGAGGAAAGAAGTGTGAATTCAATGGCTAAGGCATTACTGCTGGCATTACCGGTTTTGAGTGCAACGGCAGCGGCGACGGCCGCGCAGCACGACCTGTGTGAACCGAAAGCGTACGAAATGGCGCTGCGCTATCAGCAGAAATCGGCAGAGATTATGGCCCTTCAGCTGCAAACCTATCGGTTTGCCACCGAGCGTTTCAACGAAAAGTTAAAGGATCTGAAAACGCCCGAAAATTACGCCGTGGTAATGGACCTGGATGAAACGGTACTGGATAACACCCCTCTGCTGGTGCGCGACATGGAGCAGTGTCACGACTATACGAAATGGGACACCTGGAGCGACTGGGAAAAACAGGGAAAACCCGGCTTAATTCCGGGGGCGAAAGCGTTTCTTGACCACGTGAATCAAAGTAAGGTCCGCATCTACTATGTCTCGGATCGTATGCAGGAAAACAAAGCCGACACGCTGAAGACGTTAAACGCTCTCGGCCTGCCGCAGGTATCTGACGAAAGCGTGCTGCTGGATACGGTCAGCAAGGAAGAGCGCCGTCAGAGCATCCTCAAAAAGCAGCAAATCGTGATGCTGTTCGGCGACAGCCTGCCGGATTTCGCCGTGCAGTTTAAAAACAAAAAGCCGAGCGAGCAGCAGCGTGAACTGGTTGAGGCCAGCGCGGAACACTTCGGCAACGACTGGATTGTGCTGCCTAATGCCGCTTATGGCTCATGGTCCAAAGCCACGCCGGACAGCTGGAACGCGCCGCTGAAAAAATAATGTCTTACGGGCCGGGAAAGCTATCGCGCGCCTTCCCGGCCCTTCGGTTTCCTATCCATCCCGTTTATAGGTCCTATCATTTCTGGGCAGGTTCTTATAATTTTACGGAGCAGTAAGATGAGCACTTTCAAAGGAGACTCGTATGCTTACCGTGAAAAAACTTGCTCTTTCCACGCTGATTTCCAGTTCACTGCTTTTCTACCCTGCGCTCCAGGCCTCTGCAGAAACGCCGCAGCACGTCGTTAAACAACCGGCGGGCGGTTACAGCGTGCAGGTCGGCGACGTGCTTGTCACCTCGTTTACCGACGGGACCGTCGCGCAGGATCTGCACAAGCTGCTGCGCCGGACAACGCCGCAAAACATTGATGCGCTGCTCGCGAAAAACTTTCAGACCAACCCGGCTGAGGTCTCCATCAACGCTTTTCTGATTGCGATACCCGGACATAAAATCCTGGTGGATACCGGCTCGGGCCAGCTCTTTGGTCCTGATACCGGCGGACGTCTGGTTGAGAGCCTCGCCACGCAGGGAATAAAACCCGAGGACATCACTGAAGTCCTGCTGACCCACGCCCACTCCGATCATGCGGGCGGCCTGGTGAAAGACGGCAAGGTAGTGTTCAGCAACGCGCGCGTTTTCGTTGGCAAACCGGACATCGACTTTTTCTTTAACGACGACAATCAGAAGAAAACCGGCTACGGCAAGAACTACTTCGACGTCGCGCAGAAGACCTTAAAACCCTATCTTGACGCGGGGAAAGTGGTGCCGTTTAGCGGCACATCGGAGATTCTTCCGGGGCTTACCGGCACGGTTCATCCCGGACACACGCCGGGTTCAGCCTTCTACACCCTGACAAGCAAAGGCGAGAAGATCACCTTTGTCGGCGACATCATTCACGCCGCGGCGGTCCAGTTCCCTCAGCCTGCGGTGACCATCACCTACGATGAAGATGAGAACAAAGCGGCAAGCGTACGCGAGCATGCGTTCGCTGACTTTGTGAAAAATAAAGACCTCATTGCCGCGCCCCATCTGCCTTTCCCGGGCATCGGCTATGTGACGAAAGGCGAGAAAGGCGGCTATGCCTGGGTCCCTGTGACCTATACCAACCGGGACGCCAGCAGCGCGAAATAAGATGACGCGGATATCTGACATGGACATAGACCTGCTCCTGACGCTGGACGCCCTGCTTCAGGACAGGAACATCACCCATGCGGCCGCGCGGCTGGGCATCAGCCAGCCCGCGTTGTCCGCACGTCTCGCGCGTCTGCGCACGCTGTTTGGCGAACCGCTATTTATTCCCTCCCCGCATGGACGCGGGGTGTTACCCACGCCGCGCGCGGAAGCGCTCAGGCCGCAGGTGACAGGCGTGCTGCGCGGCATCAGCGCGATGTTTGCGCCCACCGCGTTTGACGCGCAAACCAGCAGCCGGACATTTGTCATCGCGCTGCATGAAAACCCGGCGCTGATGCTCGGCACCGCGCTGCTTAACCAGGTGGGTACCGATGCTCCCGGTATTCGCCTGCGCTTCGCCCTGCCCGAGATGGCCGAACTGCCGCAGCAGCTGGAGAACGGCGATGTGGATCTCTACATCGGCGTGAGCGCGGGCGCCCATGACGGGTGGGTAAGGCGCAAACTCCTCGACGACGCGTTTGCCACCGCCCAGCGAAAAGGCCATCCGCGCGGAACGGGTGCGTTAGATCTGGAGATCTACTGCGCGCTTTCCCATCTGGTGGTGTCGTCGGCGGGCGATCCGTTTACCGGATTTGTCGACCAAACCCTCGCCGGGCTGGGCTATCAGCGACACGTTGCCATGTCCACCCAGAGCTACGCTATGGCGCCTGCGCTGGTTGCCGGTACCGACCTGATGTGCACCCTGCCGGAACGGATGCTGAAGCTGTTCGCCAGCACGCTGGATCTCTTTGCACCACCGCTGCCGCTCCAGCCCATTACCATCAACATGTACTGGCACCCGAAAAACAGCCAGGATCCGGCGAACGCCTGGCTGCGCGAGCAGCTCTTGCGGGCAGCAGGACGTCAGGTGTGATCGAGCGTAACCAGAAACTTTTTTAGCACTTCTGAACGAATAATCCGGTGGCAAACCAGGGTGAGTTCGCTCTCCCGCAGCCGGTCAAGGATGTCCACGTAGACGACATTCTCGACGCTCACCGCCTTTGCCGACGCGGGAAGCAGCGCCACCCCAAACCCCGCCGAAACCAGGCTGATGACCGTGGGCACGTCGGTCGCGTTTTGCACCACGTCCGGCTGAAAGCCCGCCCCGCTGCAGGCGTCATAGAAGTACTGCTCCAGCCCCATTCCCTCCGGGTCGCGCAGGGAGATCCATTTTTCGTCTTTCACCGACGAAAGCGTCAGCGCGGCGGACCCGGCCAGCGGATGCTGACGGTACAGCGCCAGCACCGTTTTCTCCGAGGCGAACGGGCGGCTTTGCAGATCGTCCGGCAGCGACGGCAGCGGCGCGCGGATGATGGCAACATCCAGCTGGTTGCTCTGCACGGCGGCGTAGAGCGTCTGCACGTTTCCCGTCATCAGCGACATGGTAATAGCGGGCCAGCGGCTGTGCATCTGGCGCAGCGCGGCGGGCAGCCTGCCGTCAAACATCGCGCTCGACACGCACCCGAGGTTTAATACACCCTGCTCGCCCCGTGCCGTTTGTCTGGCGTCCAGCACCGCCTGTTCGGTCAGCGAGATGGCAAGCCGGGCTTTCACGAGAAATGCTTCGCCCGCGGGCGTCAGGGTCAAGCGGCGGTTCGCCCGGCTGAAAAGCGTGACGCCTAAACGTTCTTCCAGGGCCTTTATCTGCTGGCTCAGCGCCGGCTGCGCCATGTTCAGACGCTCGGCGGCCCGGTGCATATGGAGCTCTTCGGCCACGACGATGAAGTGGCGCATCTGGCGAAACTGCACGAGACGACCTCCTGAATTGATATTAATTTACTTATCAATTTAACAGTAATGATGCAATTGATGCTATTGGTCATTGCCATAAAAATGGAGGTATTCAACCGAGGGAGGAAAATATGGAAAACCAGATTAACGATCTCCGCAGCGCCATCGCCTTACTGCAGCGCCACGAAGGGCAGTACATTGAAACCGATCGTCCGGTCGACCCCAACGCGGAACTGGCGGGCGTCTACCGCCATATTGGCGCAGGCGGCACGGTCAAACGTCCGACCCGCACGGGCCCGGCGATGATGTTCAACAGCGTGAAGGGCTATCCGCACTCCCGCATCCTGGTGGGCATGCACGCCAGCCGCGAGCGCGCGGCGCTCCTTCTGGGCTGCGAGCCCTCTGAACTGGCAAAACACGTCGGCCAGGCGGTGAAAAAGCCGGTTGCGCCGGTTGTCGTCCCGGCCTCGCAGGCTCCCTGTCAGGAGCAGGTCTTCTACGCTGACGATCCTGACTTCGACCTTCGCAAGCTGCTGCCGGCCCCAACCAACACGCCGATTGATGCGGGTCCGTTCTTCTGTCTGGGGCTGGTGCTGGCAAGCGATCCGGAAGACAGCTCGCTGACGGATGTCACCATCCACCGCCTCTGCGTTCAGGAGCGCGACGAGCTTTCCATGTTCCTTGCCGCCGGGCGCCATATCGAAGTCTTCCGCAAAAAAGCGGAGGAGGCAGGAAAACCGCTGCCGGTGACGATCAACATGGGTCTCGACCCCGCCATCTACATCGGCGCGTGCTTTGAGGCCCCTACCACGCCGTTTGGCTACAACGAGCTGGGCGTCGCCGGGGCGCTGCGCCAGCAGCCGGTTGAGCTGGTACAGGGCGTGGCGGTCAAAGAGAAAGCCATCGCGCGAGCGGAGATCATCATCGAAGGTGAACTGCTTCCGGGCGTGCGCGTGAGAGAGGATCAGCACACCAACACCGGCCACGCGATGCCGGAGTTCCCGGGCTACTGCGGCGAGGCGAACCCCTCCCTGCCGGTGATCAAAGTGAAAGCCGTGACCATGCGAAACCACGCGATCCTGCAGACGCTGGTGGGACCGGGGGAAGAACATACCACGCTGGCCGGACTGCCGACCGAGGCCAGCATCCGCAATGCCGTAGAGGAGGCTATTCCGGGCTTCCTGCAAAACGTCTATGCCCATACCGCAGGCGGCGGCAAGTTCCTCGGGATATTGCAGGTGAAAAAACGCCAGCCGTCAGACGAAGGACGTCAGGGCCAGGCGGCGCTTATCGCCTTAGCCACCTATTCGGAGCTGAAGAACATTATTCTGGTCGACGAAGACGTGGATATTTTCGACAGCGACGACATCCTGTGGGCGATGACCACCCGCATGCAGGGCGATGTGAGCATCACCCATATTCCTGGGATCCGCGGCCACCAGCTGGATCCGTCCCAGTCGCCGGATTACAGCACCTCGATTCGCGGCAACGGCATTTCCTGCAAGACGATTTTCGACTGCACGGTGCCGTGGGCGCTGAAGGACCGCTTCGAACGGGCGCCGTTTATGGAGGTTGACCCACGCCCGTGGGCGCCAGAGCTGTTTGCTGACAACACGAAATAGAAACAGCACGCGTATGGCCCGCAGGTCATACGCTGATTTTCTTTTCAAGCGTGGCAATATTTTCACCCGCCGCTCGCTCCACCGAGAAACGATCGACGCTCAGCAAAATGAGCATCAGCCCCCTGCCGCTCTCCAGCAGCGGCGAGATTTCACAAAAACGGTCTCGCCTGGCGGCCTCAAGCCGCGCCAGCGGGAACGCGTCGCCCGCGTCGGTAAAAACAATGCAGACATCGCTGTCGCGGATGTCGAACCGTACGCTGAATGCGCGCGTGGCATCCTCATGCAGCGCGTGGCGGATGATATTCGTCGCCACCTCACAGACGGCGAGATCGAGCGCGAAACGCCACTCGTCATCTACGGGAAGCGCGCTCAGCCGCGCTTCCAGCCAGCCGGCCAGCGGCGTCAGGGAACCGAGCACCGCCGGAAATTCTGCCTGCACCGGCGTCTGCATCTACTGCCCCAGCTGCGCAAGCGCGCTGCTTTTGTCCGGATAGATGCGGAATATGCGGTCCATGCGGGTCAGGGTGAACATGTTCATGATCCCGGGGTTCAGAGAACACAGCGCCATGTCGCCTTTCCCGTTCATCAGCTTAAACAACGACACCAGCATTCCCAGCCCGCTGCTGTCGATAAAATCCACTTTGCTGAAGTCGACAATCAAAGCCTTGCGATCGTCGCCAATTTCTTCCGTCACGGACGCTTTAAACGTCGCGGCAACGGAGGCATCCAGCCGCCGGACTGCGGGCGTGAGAATGTTGGCATGCGGTAGTCGTTCAGTGTTAATAATCATTCTGTTCTCCCTGACGCTCGATCACGAGCAGTGAAACGTCATCGGTTAAGGCGGTCGGTTCATCACGATTTGCGTTGCGCCAGCCGGTCAGGTGGTCACCGAACCGCGCCAGGAGCTGGTCAACCGGAAGTCGCGCATGGTCATGAAGCCAGCGTTCGAGACGCTGCGGGCCAAACTGCTCGCCGCTGACGTTCTCACACTCCGTAATACCGTCACTGAATAAGCATAAGCGATCCCCCGGATTGAGGGTAAACGCGACGTCCTCCCAGCTGAGGTCAGGCATCAGCCCGACCGGCGGGCCGCCGTTGCCCACGGACGTGACGGCGCTGTCTGCGTTGACAATGACGGGAGTGGGATGCCCGGCCTGACACAACACCCCTCGTCCGCTCTCGGGGTCGATCACCCCGTAGATAATGGTGAAATAGCTGGTAATGTCGCTCTCTTCACTGCAAAAGCGGCTGTTCAGGATTCCGATCACCTCCGCAGGCGACTGAATGCCGCCCTGATCGGTAAACAAAAAACGGTCTACCACCCGGCCATGTAAGAACTGACGCGCCACCGCGAGGGACATCATCGCGGCCCCCACGCCGTGACCGGACACATCCACGCAATAGAACCCAATGTGAGAATCGAGTGGAAAAATATTGAACACATCGCCTGAGACCCACGCAGACGGCATGAAAAGCCAGTCGGAAAAGTAGTTCCCAAAGCGTAAGCGGTGCGAAGGCAGCACGGAGTGCTGAACGCGCGCCGCGAGTTCAAGATCCTGTTCAATCTGATGCAACGCTTCACTCAGGCGCTTGTTGTGAGTCGCGAGGGTCGCTTCCAGCGTTAAAATACGGACCCCGGCGTGCAGACGCGCCCGCAGTTCATCCTGCTCGACCGGCTTGCTTAAAAAATCATCGGCTCCGGCATCAAAGCCCTGCGTTAAATCCCCGGCATTTTCGCGTGCCGTGAGCAGAATGACATAGACGTAGTGGCCAAACTGACGGTTGCGGATGGTCTGACAGAGCGTGAGTCCGTCCATTTCCGGCATGTCCCAGTCGCTTATCACCATGCTGATCGGCTGGCTGGACAGTATTTCCAGCGCGGCAACGCCATTTTCCGCCTCGCTCACGATATACCCCCACTGGGTGAGCATTCGGGAGAGTAACCGACGATAAATCAGCGAATCTTCAACGATTAACACATGCAGCGCCGACATACATCCCTCCTAAAGCGGTAAGAACCAGATGAGGCTCACGGTCCCTTCCCTGAATTTTGCATTCCCGTTGCCGTGCCCCGGATAGCGCGTTCCCGCATAGTTCGCGTACTGGATGGAGAACGAACCCGGCGTATAGCCGGCATAACCGAAGCTGTAGCTGTAATCGCCGTTCCAGGGCTGCTGCTGGCTGCTGTCCGGGAACCAGAATGCCGTCGCGCGAACGAAGAAATGTTGTTTGAAGGTGTAGCCGCAGCCGCCGAGCATGACGTTTTTATTTTTGCGGATGTCATCGCTGCTGAGGTCGTAGTAGCGCGGCACCCAGCTGTACCCGACCTGGCAAATGATGGAATCCCCTTTATTAATCAGGAGCGTGTTTTCGACCGGTTTCGGTAGCGAAAACTTGTAGGCCAGCGTGAAGGCGCCCTGTTCGAAATAGGTGTGTCGTCGGCTGCCCGATGTCCAGAAATGGTTATCGCCGTAGTTGCTGTAAACCAGACTGACGGTGTTGGCGTGCCAGTCATCGTAGCCGAAGCTGTAGCGAAAATCGGCGGTGTAGCGGCTGGTGTCTCTGACCGGCAGTCGGGACGTAATGTTGGCAAACCAGAAGCTGTAGGGGGAATACTGAAGGCTGAGATTCAGCGTCTGGTTAATCTTTTTCTTTTCCGTGGCGGTGTCTGAACTGTTAGGAATGCTCATCCACTGCTCTTTCAGTCCCGAGCTAAAGCTCAGCGCACCTGAGAATTTCTTATCGTTACCCGAGAACAGGCGCCCCCAGCGGCTGGTAAAGACGCCAGCCTGAACAGGTTCACCGTTCTTGTCGCGCAGGGATTCATTTTCACTGCTTTTCGCCGCCTCTGCGGCGGGGATCGCGGCGAGCAGCACGCCCGCCAGAAGCCATTTTTCGCGCATAACCGCCATCCTTAGTTAGGTATCCAGCGTGCGCCGACGTCGTATTTTGCCATCAGCCACAAAATACCCAGTGCCGCCGCATGCACTAACGTGTTCTCTATCCAGGCATGTCGCCATAAGTCGAAGGTGATGAACTGGCTCACCAGCAGCACCACGTACACATGCAAAATAAAGGTATAAAGCGAGTGCTGGCCGAGCGGGATCAGGAACCATCCCAGCAGGCGATTGAGCGGCGTCCAGCAATACGTCAGCACCAGGTAGACGGTGACCATCAGGGCGATATCGTTTAACACCCTCACCGGGCCCAGCCCGTTCTTCGCCGCCCAGGTGTGATAAAACGAATTGAAGCTGTCAGGCGGGATGACGTGCATCAGCAGCGCGGGCGGCATAAACGGGTTGGTATGGTTCTGGGCGACAAATCCCAGCACCAGCGACACCATGACCAGCGCCACTACCACCCCTTTCCCCGGAGGCGTCCGGGCGAAAGAGAGCAGTTCGGCTTTATACCAGCCGCTGGCCATGCCCAGCACAAAGATGAACTGCCAGGCGAGCAGCGGGAAGGCAAATTCGAATTCCGACGGCGTCAGCCGAAGCGGCCAGCGCTGCCACAGGCTGTACACCAGCAGCGACAGCCCCAGCAGCCACCAGACTTTTCCTTTCTGCAGCATCCCCAAAAATAGCGGGCTGAGTAGCAGTAAAAAGATATACAGCCCCAGAATTTGCGTCTGATGGGGGCCAATCTGCAAATAGAGGATAATGTTGAACCAGGTCTCTTTTATTTGCGGCGTAACCGGATAAAGCGACCAGCTTTCACCCGAAAAACGGTCGGTAAAATGGGTGACCTCGAAAACATTAATATGTGGGATATAGGCCAGAAGAATAAACGACACTATGATAATGATATTTACACGATATATTTTCCATGCCCTAAGATAAAGCCCCCAGGAAACCGTGAGCAAAACCACTTTTTGCAGACGCGCGCGGTTCAGCATGCCAAGCATAAACCCCGAGAGAATAACAAAACCTTCTGCGCCGGTTGTTAACCCAAAACGCTTCCAGGAGAATATATTAAATACCGACATCACCTCCGTATGCGCCACGACCATCATGACGAGGGCAATGCCGCGCATAAAGTCGATTCTCAGGTCCCTGGCACCTGCAACGGCATACCGCCATGCTGTTGATTTAGCGTCATCTTCTTGCGCTACCGACGGCGCAACATGGCTCATAGGGTGTCCTTTGCCTGAAAACGAAAATTAAGGTCTAAATAAAGTAGATAGCCTAAAGGAATAGTAACCGCAATTTATCGACGACCGATGAAACATCATTAAGCAGAATTTAAGCTGAATTAACCACCGCTAAATATTAATAAAAACGTGGCTGGACACTTTTATTCGGCGTTCTACACTTATCTTAAATCTTGTTTAATCGCTATTTTCTTTCGCTTTTGGGCAACTGTCTGCACAGCAGAATGGGTCTGCATTTTCACGGAATCAGGAACGCCGGAACTATGGATTTTTATTTTTCCCGTTTTGAACATCGTCGTCCTCCGGAACCGTTAACAACACCGCGCTGGGTCATGTTCACCTGGCAGGTGTTAGGGAAGGTGCGAACAAGTTCCTGATATGAGATCATCATATTCATCCGGAGCGCATCCCAGAGGGACATCATGAGCCATCAACTCACCTTCGCCGATAGTGAATTCAGCACTAAGCGCCGTCAGACCCGAAAAGAGATTTTCCTCTCCCGCATGGAGCAGATTCTGCCATGGCAGAATATGAC
>OMGL01000133.1_pt1 | contig 59537 bp, 56 predicted proteins | sample 1645831 | NCBI WGS metagenome assembly OMGL01 (sample SAMN00849301, study PRJEB25192) | human gut metagenome | reverse complement strand
ATATTTCGTCTGTACCGTTTTTCTTTTCATAAACCTATAAAATCAAGACTTGTGAAAGGACGCTTATATCTGCCCTTCACAACGTATAAAAGCACTACAGAATCTGTGACACTACGTCAATTAAACTCCGGCTATAGGATTCACCTATAGCTGATTCTAGATAAAATGAATTATGTTAAAAAGCAAAATTCTGCTATGATGTATATATCCAATAAGACCTACAGAAACAGTGGGAAATTATAATAACCAATCACAGAAGACAGAAATATATTACAAGTAGAAGAAACCAGAGGTGCGACATGGCAGAAAGAAATCTTGACTTTGACAAAATTACAGACAGAAGAAATACAAACTGCTTAAAATACGATTTTGCAGTGAAAAGAGGTATGCCGGAAGATGTGCTGCCACTCTGGGTTGCGGATATGGATTTTCAGACTTCTTCTTATGTACAGGATGCACTGATCAAACAGGTGCAGCATGGGATTTTTGGATACAGTGATGGACAGGAATCTTATTTTGAAGCTGTGAAAGGATGGCTGAAGAAACATCATGACTGGGAAGTACAGGAAAAATGGCTGGTCAAAACACCAGGAATCGTGATGGCTCTGGCATTGTCCGTAAAAGCATATACAGATCCGGGAGATGCAGTATTGATTCAGTCACCGGTATATTATCCTTTCTCAGAGGTGATTTCAGATAATGGAAGAAAAATCGTAAGCAGTGACCTTTTCCTGGGAGAGGATAACCGCTATCATATTGATTTTGCAGACTTTGAGAAAAAAATCGTGGAGGAACAGGTAAAACTCTTTTTCCTTTGCAATCCGCATAATCCGGTTGGAAGAGTGTGGACAAAGGAGGAGTTGGAGACAATTGGAGATATCTGCTACAGACATCACGTGATCGTTGTGAGCGATGAGATTCATGCAGATTTTGCTTTTCAGGGAAAACATCAGGTTTTTGCAAATCTGAAAAAGGAATATGAGGAGATGACAATTGCCTGCACTTCACCGGGCAAAACGTTTAACCTAGCTGGTCTGCAGACTTCTAATATATTTATCCCGAACCAGAAACTGAAAAATGCATTCAAAAAACAGTTGGCTGCAGCCGGATACAGTCAGCTCAATGCAGCCGGACTTGTGGCATGTGAGGCGGCTTACCGGGACGGGGAAGAGTGGTATCAGGCGATGAAAAAATATGTGGCTGGCAATATCGCTTTTACAAAAGAATTTGTGGAAAAAAATCTTCCGGGCGTGAACATGGTGGAACATGAGGGAACGTATCTGATCTGGCTTGATTTTAACGGACTTGGATTGTGCGCACAGGAGTTGGAAGATTTGATCGTTCACAAGGCAAAGCTCTGGCTTGACAGTGGAAGAATTTTTGGAAAATGTGGAAGAGGATTCCAGCGGATCAATGTGGCTTGTCCGCAAAGCACGTTAAAAGAGGCGTTGGAGCGCATCGCAGAAGTACTTCCGGCAGATACCATAAAAGCTGCAAGCTGAATCAAATCGAGCAGTAGTCACACATCGAGATCGCAATGCAATGTAAGTGAACAGAAAAATGTATCATAACGAAAAGAATTGCAAAATTTTATGAAAAAATAGTTGACAGTAAAGATGTTACTCGTTATAATTCAAATATAAACACATATTCCTATATGATTAGTAGGAAATGAGAGAGGAGACAATGATATGAAATACACAGGATTAAGCACACAGAAAAATCATATGATGTGTTGTTGCTGTTGTCAGGCTGTATGTATGAGTACGGTTTATTTTTCATATGCATTGTGTACCCGCTAAAAATTTGTAACTCAGGCAGGTGTCGTGCATAGGATACCTGCCATTTTTATTTTGGAAGATAAAGCTTCTTCTCACTAAGAACACTATTTTAATTTTGCAAAAACAAGGAGGCTAAATCCTCTGCTCTTGTAGGAACAGTCGCATTTTGCTTCGCAAAACAAGGAGGATTAACATGAGTGATATCAAATCAAGCACATTAGAGTTAGTAGGAAAAACACCAATCGTAAACGCAAGCAGATATGCTGCAAAAGCAGGCGTGACAGATGCAGCTATTTTAGTAAAGCTTGAGGCATTTAACCCGGCCGGTTCTGTAAAGGACAGAATTGCATTGGCAATGATCGAGGATGCAGAGAAAAAAGGTATTTTAAAAGAGGGCGCAACCATTATTGAACCAACCAGCGGTAACACAGGTATCGGTCTTGCAGCAGTTGCAGCGGTCAAAGGATACAGAGCAATCTTAACACTGCCGGATACCATGAGTGTTGAGCGTAGAAATCTTTTGAAAGCATACGGCGCAGAGCTTGTTTTGACAGAGGGCGCTAAGGGAATGAAAGGTGCGATCGCAAAAGCGGATGAACTTGCAAAAGAGATTCCGGGAGCCGTTATTTTAGGCCAGTTCGTAAATCCTGCAAACCCGGCAGCACACAAGGCAACAACCGGACCGGAAATCTGGGAGCAGACAGGCGGAAAAGTAGATATTTTTGTAGCCGGCGTTGGTACAGGCGGAACCATAACAGGTGTTGGTGAGTACTTAAAAGAGCAGAATCCAAATGTCAAAGTTGTAGCAGTTGAGCCTGCAACAAGTGCAGTTCTTTCTACAGGAAAAGCAGGCGCACACAAGATTCAGGGAATCGGTGCAGGATTTGTTCCGGATACTTTGAATACTTCCGTTTATGATGAGATCATTCCAATTGAAAATGAGGATGCTTTTGACGAGGGAAGAGCATTTGCAGTAAGCGAGGGCGTTCTGGTTGGTATTTCTTCTGGAGCAGCTTTAAAAGCAGCCACCATTTTAGCAAAGAGACCGGAAAATAAAGGAAAGAATATCGTAGTTCTTCTTCCAGACTCCGGTGACAGATATCTGTCTACTGCATTATTCAGCAACTAAGAGCGTTTCAGGTGCTGATCGTGAAATCAGCAGAATGAAATCAGTTTGAAACAGACCCCTCATGGAAAATTTGATAAACATACTCCGTGAGGGGATTTTTATGACAATAGATATTCGCCGAGTGTGTATTCTGTTGTTTCGTATCCGATGCTGTAGCCGCTGGTAGGGCATAGGTTTGCAAAACCGAAGTTGGTGGTTCGAATCCGCCCAGTATCATTCTTGAAAAAAGTGCTTATTTCGGAGAAGAGTAAAGCAGTAAAACTGGCGATGGTTTCAATATGAAAACAGAGAATAAGGGAATGCAGTTTATATTTGTGTATATGAACGAAAAAGTAAACTCCTCAAAATGAGGACTTTTAAGGCTAAAAAGTCCTCATTTTGAGGAGTTTTGCATTTTCGTGGAAAAAAGGATATGATAAATTAAATAGAAAAGATGGAGAAGAGAGTCTCAGAAAATTTGTGGAAAAGGAAAACATAATGCAAAAAATATTAATTACAAATGATGATGGAATACAGTCAGACGGTATCATTCGTTTGGCACGGGCAGCAAAAAAATATGGTAAAGTCTGGGTAGTGGCACCGGACGGACAGCGCAGTGCAATGTCACACAGGATCACACTGCATGAAACGATAGAGTTTTTTCCGGTTGATTTTCCGGTGGAGGGTGTGCACGCGTATGCAAGTACAGGAACACCGGCGGATTGTGTGCGTTTTGGAATTTTAAATATTGTGAAAGAAAAGCCGGACTATGTATTTTCCGGTATTAATTATGGATATAACAGCGGAACAGATATTCAGTATTCAGCGACCGTAGGATCTGCGTTAGAAGCTGCGTGCGCAGGTGTGCATGCGATTGCGTTTTCTGAAGGTGCATCGGAGTGTCATGAGGTGACAGACGCTTACCTTGAGCAGATGCTGAAAGAACTGATGGAACAGCCTTTGGCGCACAATCAGATCTGGAACGTAAATTTTCCGCAGTGTGAACTTGAGAAGCTGCGGGGAATTTTATATGACAGAAAAATTGCAGACTGTGGATTTTTCATTGACGAGTATCTGGAAGAGGGGCTTGAAAATGGAAGAATACGACTGACTGTGCATGGAAATTATAATGAGAATGCCCCGGAGGGAACGGATTTCCGGGCACTTGTTGATGGATATATTTCAGTTGGGAAGGTGAATAATCTGCGGTAAAAATGAAAGATACCAAATAATTGCAAGAAATCAAAAAAATATGTTATTTCAAACAGGATACCGGATTAATAAAATATAATTGAGGCAGTGTATACAAAACGACAAGAGATGAAAGGATGTCGGAAAGCGGAGATTGGAAATAGTATGCGTATAAAAATGATACAGAAGAAAAAAGGATTGTGGGGAAAATGAAAATACTATTAGTAGATGATGAAAGAACAGAGCGTGAGGGAATCCGGTTTTTGATTGAAAAATTTCAATTTGAGCTTGAAGTAGCGGAAGCAGCTAACGGAAAACTGGCAATGGAGTATCTACAGAAATATCAGGATGTGGATATTTTATTGACCGACGTAAAAATGCCGTATATGGACGGACTACAACTTGCAAAATATGCAAAGGAAAACAGACCGGATGTGATCATTATTATATTCAGTGCTTACAGCGAGTTTGATTATGCGAAAAAGGCATGCGAGGTAAGTGCGGTCAATTACCTGTTAAAACCGATCGAAGTGGAGGAATTCAAACAGGTGATGGAGCATGTCATTGCACTTTGCAGACAGAAAAAGCAGTGGAAAGAACAGAAAGAAAATCTGTTAGTCGCAGATAAAAAATTATTGTTATACAGACTTTTTAACACGAAAGAATCTGTGACAGAGATTGTGGAAAAATTAAAAGAATACAAGATTAATCTGGAAAATAAATATATCTGTTTCGTGAGTATTGAGACACGGAACAATTACTTTGAACTGTGCGAGGAAGAATTTGAAAAAATACTGAAACGCAATATGAAATTACCATATGAACAGATCGACTTTTATCCAAACCAGATTTATGTGATGATTTACAGCAGAGAGCCGATTGAGGAACGGAAAGTGGAAAATTCCATCCGTTTATTATACGCTGATCTGACCGAGAAAAAAGCAGAGATGCCATCGATCATTGTCGGAACAACATTCTTTGGAATAAAAGAATTTTCAGGCAGGGTAAAAGAAATGGAAGATGTCCGAAATGACACGTTCAGCTATTTTTCGGGAGTAATTTACATTGCACAGAAAGCAGCGCGGGATACAGGAACACTCGAGGAAACCATGCAGATGAAAGATAGTATTTTCCGAAGCATAGAGGATGAAAATATGCCTGCAGTGGAAGAACAGTTATTGGTATATCTGAAACGTCTGGAAAATGAAAAAGCGTCGAGTGCATTTTATGCAAAGTATCTGATTTTAGATATTGTCAAGGCTATTTATCAGAAGTACGGCATCTATAACGAGAGCCTGATCATGCAGACAGCAGATGAAATTATGAACAGTCATGATCTTTGGAAAGTGGGCGAAGTTGTGTCAAAAGTGATACGGGAGATCACTGTTTCTCAGAAACAGAGTCTGCCGGATACGAGCCTCACGGTATCCGAAATCAAAAAAGTCATCAAGAATGAGTATATGCATGATATCGGTCTGGAAGAGATCGCAGAAAAAGTCTGCCTCACAGCGTCCTATGTGAGCTTTATTTTCAAGAAGGAGACAGGATACAATCTTGTGAAATATTTGACAGACTATCGCATGAAGAAAGCGAAAGAACTGTTAGAGGAGAGCAACTGGAAGATCGTGGATATCGGAAAGGCATGTGGCTACACAAACCAGCCCTATTTCAACAAACTGTTTAAAAATTACTATGGTGTGACACCGAAGCAGTACCGTGAGCAGAAATAAACAGAAAAATTGGAAGTGAAATACAGTGGTGCGGTCATGTTGACAGAAATACATAAGAAGCGGGGAGAAGGTCAAGTGAAGAAAATCTGTAACTGGTTTATACATAATGCGTCTATGCAGAAAAAGCTTATTATAAGTTATATTATTCTGGTGTCGATTCCGTTATGTATTCTCGGTATTCATTCGTTTTCTGCGGCAAATCAAAATCTGCTGGACCAGACAGAAGTGACGATGGACAATAATTTACACCGTATGTGTCAGGAGGCAGACGCTATTTTTCAGAGAGAGACAGATTTTACAAAATATCTGGCGTACAATCTGGAATTTCGACAGACGTTGGAGGGGAATGCCTATAATGGTAGTGCAATCGCACAGAGTCTGAATAAGACGGTGGAACCGGTATTCTGGTACTTTATAACGAGCGATGAAAACTTAAAAATGATCAAGATCGTCACACCATATACGGAAACGGACATCGGCTCCTTCCTGGAGTCGGCGGAGCCATATGAGAATACGGTGTGGTACAAAAAGCACGAAAAAGATTTTAATACAGAGTGGACGGTCGAGGAGGACGGAAAGCTGTATGCAACGCGGACAATTTTAGATACGGCAACGACCAGCAGAAGAATCGGTGTACTGCGTGCGGAATTTTACTTAAACCGGATTTTGGAACCGTTTGATACGATGGATTATCTGGACAACGGGATCGTGATAAAAGACGGAAATGGTCAGGTGATTTACACAAAAAAAATTGCTGATGAGCAGATGGAACAGAAAATTGAAGCGTACATTGGAGAAAACCCGGAGGATGCATCCGTCTTAAATAAAGAATATATTTTAAAAGAAGCGTCGATGGAAAAAGTCGACTGGAAAATTTACTATTTTATTGACCGGAATACAATCTCGGAACAGATTTATTCCATTATATTTTCTACAATCATAGTAGTACTTATTTGTGTCGGACTGACACTGGTGGTGATTGGAGTGCTGTCGCGTGTGATCGGTCAGAGAATTTTGCAGTTGAGGGATCAGGCGGAGCGTATTGCAAACGGCGATCTGCAAAATCCCTGTCACACAACCGACACGGATGAGGTCGGCATGGTGACGAACAGTCTTGGAAGAATGACTGTGCAGTTAGATTCCATGATTAATGAAGTATACAAGATGGAGATTGAGAAAAAAGAATCTGAATTGAGAGCGCTGCAGGCGCAGATGAACCCTCATTTCCTCTACAACTGCCTCTCAGGTATCAAGTGGAAGGCACTCAGAAAAGGGGATGACGATATCAGCGATATCACAGGACTTCTGGCAAAATTCTACCGCACAGCATTAAACAACGGACAACAGATCACAACGGTGAGCAGTGAGTTGGAGAATATCCGGGCGTATATTGAGATCCAGAAAAAAATGCATGAGGAACCATTTGAGGTGGAATACCGGATAGATGAGAGCGGTCTCGAATGCTGTATGCCGAACTTCCTGCTTCAGCCGCTGGTGGAAAATGCGATGAAGCACGGCATTGATTATATGGAAGAACCGGACACCGGAAAAATTATTGTGGAGTTTTGCAGAAAACCGGAGCAGCTGGTATTTTCTATTTACAATAACGGACCTTTGATCGAACTTGAAATGGTAGAGAAATTGTTGAATGAACAGGGAAAAGGCTATGGAATCCACAATATCAAGGAACGTCTGGAGCTTTATTACGGAGCACTCGGAAGTCTTGAAGTGAAAGTCACTGATGCAAAATATACCTGCTTTACGGTAAAGATGCCGGATACGCTGCAGAAGGAAAATCCAAAATAAAATACATGAAAAAGTATTACTTTTCCAAAGAAAGTATTATTTTTTTCTGCTATGTTCGACGGTATGATAAATATATCAAATGAAAGAGAAAAACAGCAGCAGACAGCGGTATTTTCTTTCGGGAAAAGGAGAAAAAGGTATGAAGAGAAAAGTTTTGAGCGTATTATTGTGCGCAGCAATGACACTTGGGGTAGTAGCAGGATGTGGAAGCTCCTCGGATACAGGAAGCACAGATTCAGCATCTAAGACAGAGACAAAGGGAGAGAAAACAGACTCTTCTTCGGACAAAGTGACAATCCGTATGTCTTACTGGAATAGTGAAGACACGGTACAGGCAATGTTAGATTATCTTGCAGAGGCAGTGCCGGAGGTAGAGATTGAGTATCAGTTTATTGATAATTCTAACTACGATACAATTATTGATACCCAGCTTTCCGCAGGCGAAGGACCGGACATCATCTGCGAGTCACCGGGTTCTGCATTAAAACATGCAAAATTAGGTTATCTGGAAGCGTTGGATGATCTGGCAGCTGATTATTCCACAGCAGGTACAAGTGTTTACGGATATAACGGAAGTACCTATGCACTTCCGGGAATCAGCTGGTTTGAAGGAATCTATTATAACAAAGAAATTTTTGAAGAAAATAATGTGGAACTTCCAAAGACATTTGATGAGTTTTTAGACGTTTGTACAACATTCCAGAATGCAGGAGTCACACCACTTGCAGCAGGCTTAAAATCATGGGAACCACTGTTAAAGAGTTCTATGGCATTTGTGACAGCAGAGTATCTGTCCACAGATGAGGGAAAAGGTTTTGGAGAAAAATATCGTAACGGCGAAGTGACAATGGACGGAACCTGGAATCCATATATCGAGACATGGTCACAACTGATCGATAATGGTGTATACACAGCAGACATGACAGGTATTGATCATGATCAGGCATTAGAGCAGTTTGCAACAGGCGGTTCAGCAATGTTCTGCTCTGGTCCTTGGGATTATGATGCGATCATGGAAAAAAATCCGGAGTTACAGCTTGACATGATGCCTTTCTATGGAACAAAAGAAAGCGCAGGCTGGCTCATTGGTGGTCCTGGCTGTGGATTTGCAGCAAATGCTTCTTCCAAGAACCTTGATGCAGTGAAAAAAGTGCTTGCAGCAATTTCAACGGCAGATGGACAGACCGCTTTATGGCAGAACAATCAGGGGGGTTCTTCTTACTTAAATGGAGTAGAATTTGACCTTCCGGAAGCATATACAAGTGTCGCAGGTGCGTTAGCAGCAGGAAATGTTTACTGCCCATGGAATGAATGGGGTTCTGCAGCAGGTGCACATGAGACTTATGGAACAGAGATGCAGAGTTATCTTTTAGGTGCGCAGGATTTATCCACAACATTACAGACGGTTGATGAAGTGGTTTCTGAGTTATTATCAAAATAGATAAGAGTGCAGTGAAGATGCCTCAAACTCGGCAGTGAGGCTGGGTTTGAGGCTTTTTTTCTGCCTTTTTTCGGAAAGGAAGCAAGATTTTATGAATAAAAAACAGAAAAAAAGGGAATGTGGTTCACTCGGACGTTACTTTGCGGTGTTTATTATTCCGGCACTGGCAATTTATCTGATCTTTAGTATTTTGCCGTTTATGTACACCATTTTTTACAGTTTTACTGATTATACTGATATGAATCCGACAAATCTGCACTTTGTTGCATTTCAGAATTATATAAAAGTATTCCAGACGCCTTTAATGCGGATTGCAATCAAGAATTCATTGATTTATGCCATATTACTGACTGGATTTCAGGTAATTCTTGGTCTTCCGATCGCTGCTGTTTTGAATAAAAAGTTAAAGACAAGAAATCTGCTGCGTGCGGTTTACTTTTTCCCGGCAGTATTCAGTTCTTTGATTATTGGGTATTTATGGAACTTTATTTTATCGTCCTCGGACTATGGATTGATCAACAATCTGCTTCACCGCTTCGGGTTAGATACGATTAACTTCTTCACGACAAACCGGGCACTATTCTCTGTTATATTTACGCAGATCTGGCAGTGGACCGGCTGGGCGATGGTTATTTTTCTTGCCAATCTGCAGAGTATCTCACCAGAGTTATATGAGGCGGCACAGATCGATGGAGCAAACGGCAGACAGAGCTTTTTTAGGATTACGCTCCCACTCATGTGTCCTTCCGTAAAAATTATTGTAGTAACCGGACTGATCGGAGGCATGAAAGCGTTTGACGCAATCTACTCCATGACTTCCGGCGGACCTGGAAATGCAACGGAAACGGTTATGACAGTTATGATGAAGAAAGGTATCTCGGATGGCTTCTATTCGGTAGGTTCCGCTTTCGGTGTATGCTTCTTTATCATCGTATTGATCATTAGCGGTGTGACAACCAAAATAATGGGAAAATGGGGGGAGGCTATCTCATGATAAAACAGAAAAGTAGTGAAATGGGAGTCAGTAAAAAAGAAAAACGCGGGCTTGTTATTACAGAGATTTTTATGATACTTCTGGCAGCGGTATGGTTTATTCCAATTTATTACCTGATCGTGACAACATTTAAAAATCCGCAGGAGGCAACACAGTCTCCGTTGGGGCTTCCAAAAGTCTGGGTATTCCAGAATTATGTAGATGCTTTTGTAAATATGCAGTATCCGAGAGCATTGTTTAATACTGTAAAAATTACAGTACTTGCAGTTGCAATTATTGTTTTGGTTACATCCATGGCAGGTTATGCGCTGGCAAGAACGAAGTCCAGATGGGGAAACCGCATTTTCCTGCTGTTCCTTGCAGGTCTGGTTGTTCCGTTCCAGATGAATATTGTCAGCCTGTTTAAAATTGTGAAAAGTATCGGACTGATGAACACGGCATGGCGGAAGCAGGAGAAATGGATACAGTATCCAGAGTTTCCTTGTCAGCAAAAGCGGGAGAGTGCGTGACACTCGATAAATTTATCTGTTATTCGACCAGTCTTGACATGGAGAAAGAGAAGCTGGAAGCTTTTGTGCAGGACGAGCTTGCGGCTGCAAAGAGCGAAGGCTATGAGAAGCTCAAAGAACAGCAGAAGAGTTATATGCAGGATTTCTGGAAGACAGCAGATGTAGAGATCAAGGGGAATGAAGAATTACAGCAGGGTTTACACTTTAATCTGTTCCATATTATCCAGTCAGCCGGAAGAGACGGAAAGACTGGAATGGGGGCAAAAGGACTTTCCGGAGAGGGATACGAAGGTCATTATTTCTGGGATACGGAGATGTATGTACTCCCTGTTCTGATCTTTACAGAACCGGAGACTGCAAGAAAGCTGCTAGATTACCGCTATGCGACGCTGCCACAGGCGAGAGACCGTGCAAGGATTTTAGGTCACATGAAAGGTGCACTCTATCCATGGAGAACGATCAATGGTGAGGAAGCTTCCACTTATTATCCGCTTGGCACAGCGCAGTACCATATTAATGCGGATATTTCATATGCGCTTTCTTTGTACCTTCAGGTGACAGGTGACGTGGAGTACCTGAAAGAGAAAGGAGCGGAGATTCTGATCGAAACTGCAAGAGTATGGGCAGATGTTGGTTCTTTTGCGGAGTGCAAAGGCGGAAAATACTGTATCTGTGATGTGACCGGACCGGATGAATATAACGTGTTAGTTGACAATAACTTCTACACAAACCTGATGGCAAGAGAGAATCTGCGTGATGCGGTCAGAGCAGTGGAATACTTAAAGGAGCATGCACCGGAAGATCTCAAGAGACTGGAAGAGAAGCTGGACTTCTCTGTGAAGGAGCTGGAACTTTGGCGTGAGATCATCGAAAAAATGCACTTCCCATACGATGAGAAGCGTCAGGTTTATCCGATGGACGATGGCTTTATGATGCGGAAACCGTGGGACGAAAACAAAATCCCACCGGAAAAACGAGCATGGCTGTATGAGAATTATCATCCACTGTTTATCATGCGCCACCGTATGTCAAAACAGGCAGACGCAATCCTCGGAATGTACCTGCATAATGATCTGTTTACCGAAGAAGAAATTCGGAGAAACTATGATTTTTATCAGGAAGTTACTTTGCATCATTCTTCGTTGTCCACCTGTATTTTCGGAATCGTGGCATGTAATATCGGCTATCTGGACGAAGCATATAAATATTTTTCACAGTCTGCAAGAATGGATCTCGATGATTACCACAACAACTTCTATGCGGGAATCCATGCCGCAAACATGGCAGGAACATGGCAGGCGATCGTTAATGGATTTGCAGGTGTGCGCTGTCAGAATGGTGTGCTGAAATTCAAGCCGACCATCCCGAAAGAGTGGGAGGAATATGCATTCCGGCTGAAATTCAAAGGAGCACTTCTGGAAGTGCGTATTACGAAGGATGAGGCGGAGTTCACGCTGTTGGAAGGCGGGGAGATTTCATTTACGGTGCGAGGTAAGGAAGTTGTGCTGAAGAGTGGGGAGACTTATACATACCAGCTTAATTGATTCAATGAGTTATAGGAAATAAGATTAAGTTTCGCAAATGCGTAGATAATAAAGAGGAGACAGCTATGAATAAAAAGTATAAAGCAATTTTCTTTGACTGGGACGGAACCGCAGTGACATCAAGAACTGCGCCGGTCGAGGATGCAGTTGCCGTAATGAAACCGTTATTGCAGCAGGGAACAAAGCTTGTGATCGTAAGCGGGACAACTTACGATAAGATAGCAGGTGGGAAGTTCCATACTTATTTCACAGAGGAAGAGCAGAAGAATTTGTTCTTCGGACTGGGAAGAGGGGCATACAACTATCAGATCACGGACGATAGACCGGAAATTTTCGCATCTATGATTCCAGACCAGGAAGGATTGTTGAAAATCCATGATATCTGTTATGCAATCCATGTGAAATTATTGTGGGAATACGGACTGAAAACAGACATTGTATTCAGCCGTCCGAATTACTGCAAGATCGATCTTATGGTGGAAAACGACCGTGGAGACCAGCTTTTCATGCAGGGCGATGAGGTGGAACATTTACGCCAGATCTTAAAACAGCATGGTATCGAATCTGGGTTGAAGGAACTGATCGGCATTGCAGAGCAGACCGGAGAGGAATTCGGACAGAGAGTATCGGCAACCTGCGATGCAAAATATCTGGAAGTTGGAATTTCCTGCAAGAGCGATAATGTGGATGTTTTTCTTGAGAGATTCAAAGCAGAAGGAATCACAGCAGAGGACTGCTCATTCTGGGGCGATGAATTTGTTGAGATCGAGCATGAGTTATATGGAAGTGACAGCTTTATGTACACAGAGAAATCAAAAGCAGGTGATTTCTTTGACGTGTCTGCTATCGAAGGAAAACGCCCGGAGGCGGTTATTGTGCTTGGTGGAGGCGTCCATACATTTTTAACATTTTTAAAAGAGCAGGCGTAAAAATTGAGAAGTTCCATGAATGGTTGGATATTTTAAATGGTATGTGTTAGTATGAGAGTGGGAATCATCAAAACAGGAGGCATTTGGAATGATTTTGTATCATGGAAGTAATGTAATTGTAGATCAACCGAAACTTATCAGGCAAAATCGATACCTGGACTTCGGTTTTGGATTTTATACTACCACTAACCGGGAGCAGGCAGTAAATTTTGCACAAAAAGTCACGGACAGACGGAAGATGGGAGAAGCAACATTAAACATCTATTCGGTGAATGAGGCAGTGGCTTTTCAGGAGTGCAAAGTACTGCAGTTTGACAGCCCGGATGAGGCATGGTTAGACTTTGTGGCAGCAAACCGTCAGGGAACGTATCAAGGAGAGAAGTATGATCTTATTTATGGTGCTGTTGCCAATGATGATGTGTACCGTACCATTGCTCTGTACATGACGGGAGTGCTGGATAAAGAACAGACACTATCTTCTCTCAAAATACGCAAGCTGTTTAACCAACTGGTATTTGCAACAGAAAAATCCCTGCAATATCTGAAGTTTGAAGGGAGGGAACTTGTATGAATGAGAATCAGTTCAATGCAATGCTTGCAATCATTGTTCCACCTATCATCGAGCAGATCACGAAAAACAGTAATGTAGATGACAACAAGGCAATTTCAGGATTTTATCAGTCCAGACTTTATCAGGAACTTTCTGACGAAAATTCAAAGCTTTGGCATTACAGCCCTATGACATTGTATACCATGTATCAGGATGAACTTTTAACAGGCTCTTATGATTATCCGGAGGAGGCTTAAGTGATGAAAAAGGAATCAGATTTTGTGATTTACTGTATGGAAAGATATCGTTACTTCAAAGGCCTTTCCGGAGCGGAAGCAGCGAAGATTTTTGAAAAATATGATATCTATGGATATATTATAAAATATTTCGAAGCCCTGCATACAATGGGAGACCATTGTATTGTGCAGGATATTGATGATTATATTGCCGGTAGGTCAAAGTGAATCGGCTTTATTGCGGTAACTTTTCGGACTCATACCGGTATATTTTTTAAATAAAACGGAAAAATAGGCAGGGTCGTGAATGCCGACCGCATCTGATATTTCAAACGTTTTTAAATCCGAGTGCTCTAACAGGTCTTTTGCTTTCTTGATTCTTAAATCTGTAATATAGGTGATGACAGAAGTTCCAACTTCCTTTTTAAAAATCCTGCTCAAATATGAGGCATTACTGTGAACGCTTTCTGCAATTGTCTCTAAAGTCATGTCATCCGTTAAGTGTTCATCAATATAATTGATTGCCTGCTTGATAAAAATGCTGTATTTAGGAGCGGTTTCGGCAGTATTCATGGAATCGTCTGCCAGAAGTTCAGTGTTTTTTTGCTTTACGATATCTTTGATACAGCTCATTATTTTTTCTTTGGAAATTGGCTTTAACAAATATTGGGATACATGGTACTGGATTGCAGACTGTGCATACTCAAATTCCGCATAGCCGGATAAAATAACAGTGGTTATGTTCGGATGATTTTTGCAGATGTATCTGGAAAGCTCGATTCCATCGATCAGCGGCATTTTTACGTCTGTGATCACAATGTCAATTTTATTTTCTTCAATGATTTTAATTGCTTCTTTTCCATTGCTGGCAGTTGCGTGCACCACGCAGTTAAGGGATTCCCAGTCAATATATTGGGAAAGTGCTTTTCTGATTAATACTTCGTCATCGACGATTAATAACTGGTAACTCATGATTCATCTCCTGTAAGTCTGTTTCTGTCAGATAATGGTATTTTAAATGTAATTTCCGTTCTTATGTTTGGGATACTTTGTATTTTTAACTGGCTTTCCTCACCATACATAAGATATAAACGGCGGTTCAGATTCTTTAATCCGACATGCGGATGGGAATGGACGGTATCACTTTTGGATTCTGCCACCGGACTGTCGAGCGAAAAACTCGGGATTGTTTCAAAGCCGACACCGTCATCGGCTACCGTAATGGATAAAAAGTTTTCTGATTTCTTTATTGTGATTTCTAACGTTCCGTCGGAAGGTTTTGGCTCAAGACCATGAACGTATGCATTTTCAATAAGTGACTGAATGCAGAAACAGGGGATGAGGCAATGTTCAATTCCAGGATCGATTGTCTGAATAACCTTGATTTTATCCTCAAAGCGCATTCTTTGCAAGTAATTATAATAATATACAAAATGAAGTTCTTCCTCTAACGGTATCGTGGTTGAGGTTCTGTAAATCGTCGAGGCTCTCAGAATTTCTCCGATTGCAATGACCATCTGGCTGATCTCGGAATTATCAGTCATCTCCGCTTTCCATGTCAGTGTATTTAAAACGTTAAACAGAAAGTGTGGATTTAACTGCGATTGTAACGTTTTTATCTCAGAATCCTTTAACAAAAGCTGCTGTTCTAAAATATTATCGTGGTAGGAATGAATCTGGTCTAACATGTTATTGATTGCAGTCTGTAGTTCATTGAATTCTGAGTATTTTTCCAGACCATTTATTTTTTTTGAGTAGTCACCCTGAGAGATTGCATTTATTTTTTCAATCATCACATTGATAGGATGAACGGTCAGCCGGCTGATGAAAAAAGACCATATAATACAGATTACGATAATTAAAAGTGTGACCGGTATATAGGAACTGAGGACATTATATACCTGTGACCGCAGTTGATCCTCCGGCGTCATAACAGTTGCGGTAATATTCAGCAGATCAATTTGATTTGACAGGGTCAGGTAGTTTCTGGAAGCAAAGGTAATATTTTTAAATTGTGAGTTATGATACCTTCCCAATGCGGATTTTAAATCGTTGATTTCATTTTCAGACGGATCTTCATAGCCAGAAATCATTGTAAATGCATCATTGTATAGAAAAATATGCCACCCATCTTCGATATTGGAAGTTAATTTATTGATCCACAGATTTTCGTCCACGGTGATGATCATAGTCCCCATAATATTTCCGGTTGCCAGATTATAAATAGAACGGACAAAATAGAGGTTATGGTTATCCGTTGAAGTAAAAACGGTAAGAGAGGGAGAGTTTGATAACATTTGCTGATAGACAGCCACATTTTCTGTCTGTGTAAGATCGGATTCATCTTTTGATAAATGAAATTCTTTTCCGGTTTTTGTAAATACATAGACAGAACGAATGTAATTTTTTTCCCAGACGTTATTCAGCATAAGGACATAAGACATTTGTTTTTCTACCAGGGAATAGTTGGATGGTTCCGTAGAAGTGGATTCCATAGAATCATAAATGGTATTGTTGGATACCAAAAGACGGTATATGGAGTCAATCGTGCTGATATCGTCTGAAATAGAGGAAATCGTCATATTACTTTCCTGATACATGAGAGTCTGGAAATTCAGGGTTAACTCTTTATACGTTTTCTGTAGAAATAACCCTGCACTGATGGAAGTGATCAGGGCAATTGTCAATGTGATTAAAAAGGAAGTCTGGGTAGAAAGTTTTCTGCTTTTGTTATAAGTTTTCATAGTATGTTTCGCCTTGTGTTTTTTCGTAATTAGGTTCATTATAACGCATGATTGTACAAAAAGTAAAAATAATAAATAAAAAGATAAAAAAATTCTATTTTATACACAAATAAAATTCGTATAATTTTAGGTGTAAGGAAAAATTAAACAAAAGTTGGAGGGAAAACAATGAAAAAAAGAGTGATAAGTACTTTGTTATGTGCGACAATGCTGGTCGGCATGATTACAGGATGTGGTTCTAATAATACAGAAAGTGCAGGAAACACATCTTCCAATGCGGCTTCGACAGAATCAGGCGATGGAGAGAAGGTGGTCCTGAATGTGATCAATTATCATGTAGGAACCGATTATGCGGCAGATTATTATTCGTATCTGTTTGACGCATTTCAGCAGACAGAGGAAGGAAAAAATGTTGAGTTCAAATTTGAGGAAATTCCAACAACAGATGCATACAATCAGAAAATTAAATTATTGATTTCAAGTGGTGACCTGCCAGATATCGTATTTAATGGTGGTAACAATATCACAGCGTTGGCAGCAGAGGCAGGAAAAGTTACAGACCTGACACCATATCTGGACAATGATCCAGAGTGGAAAGCAATGTTTGATGAGAAGGATTTGGAGTTTAACTCTTATGAGGGAAAAGTATATGGTATTCCTGTTTCAAAGGAAATTTCCTATATTTACTATAACAAAGATTTGTTTGCTGAAGCTGGTCTGGAGGCACCGGACGTTGCATATGAGACATGGGATGAATTCTTTGATGCATGTGACACTTTAAAATCTAAAAATATTACTCCGGTCAGCATGGACACAGCAGATCTTGGATGGCTTTCCAACCTCTGGTACAGCGGACTTATCGGAACAAGCGGTGAGGAAGGAAATGAGTTTATGAACACAGCTTATCCAACCGATTATAATGTTCCGGTTGTAGAGGAAGCAACAGAGCAGCTCCAGAAAATGTTAGAGAACTATACAACATCAGATGCAGCAGGCGGAAAGTACGATACAATGGCAACACATTTCTTTAATGGAGAAGTTGCAATGTTACCAAACGGTCCGTGGATGATTCCAGATTTCAACAGCACAGAAAAAGCACCGGAAGGATTCTATGACAAAGTAGGTATCATGCTTCTTCCAGGTGCAGGTTTGGAGAGTGTATCAACACCAGGTGATATGGTTGGAGCATCCGATCCGAAAAAGATTGAAGCAGCAGTGGCATTCCTGAAATTTGAGACAACAGCAGAAAATCAGCTCAAAGCACTGGAAATGGCAGGATTACAGCCTGTATCAAGCAATATTGAAGTTCCGGACAGCTTAAAAGAATCTGATCCATTGATGGCAGAGGTTCTTGAAATTCAGTCAAAAGCAAAATATACATACGGACAGAATCAGGCATACTGGTATCAGAATGTAATTGATACATTCTCGAATCAGTTACCGGAATTAGCTTATGGAAATATTACAGCAACAGAATTTTGCGAGAAACTCACAGAATCTGCACAGAAAAATTAATAATATTATAGTCTGATGAAAGGTGCTGTGCTGCAATGGTACAGCACCTTTTTTGAAAGGAGAAATCATAGGATGAGTACAAAAGGAAAAAAAGGATGGATCATAGCGTTTGTATTACCCTGTGTGGTATTGTTTTGTCTCGTATATGCGATTCCATTTATCATGGTAATCACCACATCGTTTTGTAACTATACATTAACGCAGGCACCGGCTTTTCAGGGGTTGGAAAATTTTAAAATAATTTTTGCCGATTATGACTTTGTGGTATCCATTGTGAATACATTAAAGTGGGTTTTGATACAGTCTACAATCCATGTGACATTCGGTTTTGTGATGGCACTGATTCTTCGGAGAAAACCAAAAGGATGGAAATTTGTAAGAGTTGCCTATGTGATTCCGAATATCATCCCGACGGCTGCTACAGCAGTTATGTTTTCACTTCTGCTAAACCCATCCTTTGGAATTGTCAAAATGATTTATGAAAAACTGGGACTGAATACCTCTCAGGTAGTAAATTTATTTGGAAACTCCAAGTATGCATTTCTGACAGTAACAGCAACCTGGGTATTTTATTCGGGATTTAATATGTTGATCTTCTTGGGAGAAATGGGTGCGATCAGCCCTGACATTTATGAAGCCGCTATGATCGATGGAGCAACCGCAGGACAGGCAGACCGGTATATTACCATACCGTTAATGAAAAATGCATTTGGAACATGCGTCATTTTAGCTTCCGTTGCGATGGTATCCCAATTCGATATCATTTATATGACAACAAAAGGCGGACCGGGAAATGCGACACTCAATCTGCCGATGTATCTGTACAAGATTATTACGCTGGAAAATAATTATGGAAAGGCAAATGCGGTAGGTGTCGTGCAGATTTTACTTGGCTTACTGTTAGTCATATTAATTCAGAAGTTATTCAATCAGAAGAAAGAATTACAGGAGGCATAATATGGAGGCAAATGAAAAGAAAACGGGTGGAACTTTGAAAAAAAATCCGTCTGTACTGACCAGTGGTATTTTAAAAGTATTAAAATATCTTTTTCTCATAGTGATTATTGTAATCTCGATTGGACCGATCGTATGGGCATTTTTAAGTTCGTTTAAGACCTATGCAGAAATCAATGCATCTGCGCTTAGTCTGCCAAAACAATTTAATTTGAAAAATTACATTGACGCATTCCGGTATGCTCCGATACAGAAATACTTTTTGAACAGTATTATCGTTGTTGGAATGAGCGTGGTTGTAACCGTGTGTGTGGTGGCAATGTGCGCTTATATCGTGGCAAGATATAACTTTAAACTGAAAACGGTTCTGATTCTTATGATTTCAGCATCCCTGATGCTTCCGGCGCAGGCAATTTCACAACCATTGTTTTCCATGTTTAAGGCACTTGGAATCTATGATACCAAAATCGGACTGATTATTGTATATGCTGCAATGGGAATTCCAATGTCGTTTTTTGTAATGACAAGCTATTATAAAACAATTCCGGTGGCGTTAGAGGAATCGGCATACATAGATGGAGCAACTTTTCTTCAGACATTTTTTAAAATCGTATTACCACTGGCAAAACCGGGATTAGCAACAATTGCGATGCTGCAGTTCATTAACACATGGAATGAATTCTATTTTGCATTGATGCTGACCAGCGGAGATACGGCAAGAACAGTGCCGATCGCATTAAATTATTATCTTGGAACTTTTGCCAATAATTATTCGGCACTGTTTGCCGCAGTGATTATCACAGTTCTTCCGACCATTATTGTATTCATTGTATTACAGAAACAGGTTATGGAGAGTCTGACAGCAGGCGCTGTGAAGGGATGATCTGAGATTGCCGTATCAATTGGTAAAGTAAAACTTCGATTAAAACTGAGAATGTCACGTTCACAGAGTGCCTGTGGACGTGACAATTTGAGCTATGGAGGAAGCAATTATGGAATTTAAGAAACCAATTTATCCGATCGAACAATGGAATATCACGGAGACGGAATTCAAAAAAGAAAATAATTATAGGAACGAGACAACATTTGCGCTGTCCAATGGCTACATTGGCACAAGAGGAACTTTCGAGGAGGCATATCCATTTGATGTGGATACCGGCTTGGAAGGAAACTTCGTCAACGGCTTTTATGAGAGCAATGAGATCCGCTACGGGGAGGCGAATTTCGGTTCGCCGCTTTTGAGCCAGTCATTATTAAATCTGCCGAACCTGAAAGAAATCCACGTCATTTTGGATGGCGAGGAGTTCACTATGGAACAGGGCGAAGTGAAAGAGTACACAAGAATTCTTCACATGAAGGATGGTATTCTGGAACGGAAGTTGACATGGACAGCTCCGAGTGGGAAAGTGACGGAGATCCACATTTTCCGTCTTGTTTCATTTGCCAGAAAAAATATTATGGCGATCCGCTATCAGGTGAAGCCGGTCAATTATGCGGGAACGGTGGAGTTTGTGTCAAAAATGCAGGCAGATGTGGAAAATCACACAAGGAAAACAAATCCAATCGTGGACTATGGTCCATTCGGACGGAGACTTGATCCAGATAAGGTAACAGTGGAAAAGGATACCGCCTACTATGAGGGAACAACAAAGGGCAGTCATTTGACCATGGCATGTGGAAGTTCCCATGAGTTATGGTGTGATGGACAGAAAGTGACGGATGTGAACTGGATGGCAGAAGCAGGAGAAATGGATACAATTTCGAATGCTTCCATGCAGGTAAAAGAGGGAGAGTGTGTGACACTCGATAAATTTATCTGCTATTCCACCAGCCTTGACATGGAGAAAGAGAAACTGGAAGCATTTGTGCAGGACGAGTTTGCAGTTGCAAAGAGCGAGGGTTATGAGAAGCTTGAAGAACAGCAGAAAGTCTATATGCAGAACTTCTGGAAAACGGCAGATGTCGAAATCAAGGGAAATGAGGAATTACAGCAAGGCTTACACTTTAACCTGTTCCACATCATCCAGTCTGCCGGACGTGACGGCAGAACCGGAATGGGAGCAAAAGGCCTTTCCGGGGAAGGCTACGAGGGACATTATTTCTGGGATACCGAGATGTATGTACTTCCGGTTCTCATCTTTACAGAGCCGGAGACTGCAAGAAAGCTGTTAGATTACCGCTATGCGACACTGCCACAGGCGAGAGACCGCGCGAGAATTCTTGGACATATGAAAGGAGCACTCTATCCGTGGAGAACGATCAATGGTGAGGAGGCTTCCACTTATTATCCGCTCGGCACAGCGCAGTATCATATCAATGCGGATATTTCTTATGCATTGTCACTCTATCTTCAGGTGACAGGGGATGTGGATTACCTGAAAGAAAAAGGTGCGGAGATTCTGATCGAGACTGCCAGAGTATGGGCAGATGTCGGTTCTTTTGCGGAGTGCAAAGGTGGAAAATACTGTATCTGTGATGTGACCGGGCCGGACGAATACAACGTGTTAGTTGACAATAACTTCTACACCAACCTGATGGCGAGAGAGAACCTGCGGGATGCGGTTGGAGCAGTGGAATACTTAAAAGAGCATGCACCGGAGGATCTTAAGAGACTGGAAGAGAAACTGGACTTCTCTGTGGAGGAGCTGGGACTTTGGCGTGAGATCATCGAAAAGATGTATTTCCCATACGACGAGAAGCGGCAGGTGTATCCGATGGATGACGGTTTTATGATGCGGAAACCGTGGGATGAAAATAAGATTCCACCGGAGAAGCGTGCATGGCTGTATGAGAATTACCATCCGCTGTTTATCATGCGCCACCGCATGTCAAAACAGGCAGACGCGATCCTTGGCATGTACTTGCATAACGATCTCTTTACCGAAGAAGAAATCCGTAGAAACTACGACTTCTATCAGGAAGTTACCCTGCATCATTCTTCTTTGTCCACCTGTATTTTCGGAATCGTGGCATGTGACATCGGCTATCTGGATGAAGCATATAAATATTTCTCACAGTCTGCAAGAATGGATCTCGATGATTACCACAACAACTTCTATGCGGGAATCCATGCCGCAAACATGGCAGGAACATGGCAGGCGATCGTTAATGGATTTGCAGGTGTGCGCTGTCAGAATGGTGTGCTGAAATTCAAGCCGACCATCCCGAAAGAGTGGGAGGAATATGCATTCCGGCTGAAATTCAAAGGAGCACTTCTGGAAGTGCGTATTACGAAGGATGAGGCGGAGTTCACGCTGTTGGAAGGCGGGGAGATTTCATTTACGGTGCGAGGTAAGGAAGTTGTGCTGAAGAGTGGGGAGACTTATACATACCAGCTTAATTGATTCAATGAGTTATAGGAAATAAGATTAAGTTTCGCAAATGCGTAGATAATAAAGAGGAGACAGCTATGAATAAAAAGTATAAAGCAATTTTCTTTGACTGGGACGGAACCGCAGTGACATCAAGAACTGCGCCGGTCGAGGATGCAGTTGCCGTAATGAAACCGTTATTGCAGCAGGGAACAAAGCTTGTGATCGTAAGCGGGACAACTTACGATAAGATAGCAGGTGGGAAGTTCCATACTTATTTCACAGAGGAAGAGCAGAAGAATTTGTTCTTCGGACTGGGAAGAGGGGCATACAACTATCAGATCACGGACGATAGACCGGAAATTTTCGCATCTATGATTCCAGACCAGGAAGGATTGTTGAAAATCCATGATATCTGTTATGCAATCCATGTGAAATTATTGTGGGAATACGGACTGAAAACAGACATTGTATTCAGCCGTCCGAATTACTGCAAGATCGATCTTATGGTGGAAAACGACCGTGGAGACCAGCTTTTCATGCAGGGCGATGAGGTGGAACATTTACGCCAGATCTTAAAACAGCATGGTATCGAATCTGGGTTGAAGGAACTGATCGGCATTGCAGAGCAGACCGGAGAGGAATTCGGACAGAGAGTATCGGCAACCTGCGATGCAAAATATCTGGAAGTTGGAATTTCCTGCAAGAGCGATAATGTGGATGTTTTTCTTGAGAGATTCAAAGCAGAAGGAATCACAGCAGAGGACTGCTCATTCTGGGGCGATGAATTTGTTGAGATCGAGCATGAGTTATATGGAAGTGACAGCTTTATGTACACAGAGAAATCAAAAGCAGGTGATTTCTTTGACGTGTCTGCGATTGAAGGAAAACGCCCGGAGGCAGTGAAGGTGCTCGGTGGAGGCGTGGAGACGTTTTTGACCTTTTTGAAAGAACAGGCATAAACAGACTGTAGAATAGTAATTTGCTAAAGAAGCGCAAGTTCCGGCAGAGGGTGCTGGTTCTGGCGCTTTTTTGCTTTTTTATAGGAAATTGCTATGCGTATTTATCTTTTTTGCTTGCACAAATCACAAATATCTTTTAGAAACACTTGACATATGTATCATTTGTATTGTAATAATTAATACAAATGATACATATTTTTATGCAATAGGAAACTTCATTCCTATTATATAAAAACATTCCGCAAGGATGTACAACTCATGAAGACGAACACATAGCAACGTTATTCGCTCGTGCAGGAAAATGTGTATCAGGCGGACACTTTATTTTAGAAAGAATTCGATATTAATATAACAGAAACGCGGGAGAAAGGAGAACCTCACATGATCATATCCATCAATGAGATGTCAGAAATCCCAATTTATCAGCAGATCCGAAACCAGATCGTACAGGGGATTTCCGATGGAAGACTATCGCCGGGAGAACAGCTTCCAACCGTCCGCGGGCTTGCAGAAGAGATCGGGATCAATTCCATGACAGTCAACAAAGCCTATAGTCTGCTCAAACAGGAAGGCTATATCTTCGCTGACCGCAGGAGCGGCGCAAGGGTGCGGAAAGAATTTGCGGTGACGAAAGAGCTTTCGGAGAAATCAAAGGAATTATTGCAGCAGATTATCTCGGAAGCGAAAGTCAGTGGCATGACGAAAAAAGAATTTTTTGAAATCTGCGGGAAGCTGTATGAAAAAAATACGTAGTGATTTGATGAACAATTGCGAAACTCATGAAAATCTAAATTGAAAGAAGAGTATGAGGAGTTTCGCAAACGCCTATTACAAACCAGCTTTGAAAGGAGAAAAACTATGCTCGTAAACATAATTATGTTTTTCACAATGTATCCGGTTTTATTAGTCCTCTATTTTTGTTTCCGAGGACAGTATCAGTATGCAGATGGCTGCCTGTTTGCAGTAAATATGAAACCGGAGTGGATCAAGGAACCGGAGGTGGCAGCAATTGTGGAAAAGTTCCGCAGAGAGATGAAACAGTATTTTATTTTTCTGCTGATCGTTCCGCTTAGCAGTTTCCTGACAAAACACATGTCCATCCAGCTTACGATCTGGATGATGTGGATATTGATTGCAATCGTATTGCTGTGTCTTCCGCTGGTGCATGCGAACAGTGGGTTGAAAAGATGGAAAACGGAACATTGTCTGTATGAAACGGAGAAGACAGAGCATCGCATTGAATTGAAAGCAGTCGGAAAAATCAGAAGAGTAAAATTTCTGCCATTTTTCCTGCCGAATCTGGCGGCATTACTGCTTGCACTTGTGCCGGTATGGGCAAAGAGTTTCAATCCGGCTTTGGAAAAAACAATAGAATTAAGCAGTGTAGGGTGGCTTACGATTGTTATGTGGCTGTGCGGAGTGGCACTGACTGCTGTAGCAGTCTGGATGGACAGACAGCCGACAGCGGTGATAAATAATGACAGTGACGTAAACCTGAATTATACAAGAGCGAGAAAAAATATCTGGAAAAATTTCTGGCTCATCGTACTCTGGCTGAATACGGCATTTGTGGCAGTGATTCTGGCAGTATCTTTTCTGGCAGATAATATGGGATGGATGATTTTGACAGGCAGCATGGTGTATGCACTGGCAACACTGCTTTTGTGTATTCCATTAATGAAACAGTTAAGGAAAATTGAAGCAGTCTACGAAGCAAAGCGTGAGCTGAACGATAACGCTGATGACGACAGGCACTGGATCTGGGGAATCTTCTATTACAATCCGGCAGACAGGCACAGCATGGTGCCAAAGAAAGCCGGAATGGGAACGACTATGAATCTGGCAACACCGGTTGGAAAAGGAAGTGCTATTTTGGGCGCAGTGGTACTTATGGTGACGATTCCGGCAATGTGTATCTGGCTGATACTGGACGAATTCACACCGATCCGGCTTGCGGTAGAAGATGAGATACTTTACGCAAAACATCTGAACGTAGATTACGAGATTCAGGTGGAAGATATTGAACATGTTGAGAAGATCACAGAGCTTCCGTCCTGGAGTAAATCAAGCGGAACAGCGATGGATACGCTGGAAAAAGGAACATTTTTCATAAGAAATGTTGGAAAATGCGAGGTCTTTTTAAACCCGGAAAATACAGAATTTCTGCATTTTTCCGCAGATGGAACAGACTATTATATGAGTGGATCTGACGATGCGCAGACGGAAGAAATCTACCAGATCATACAGAACCGGGAATAACAGGAAGGAAAGAAAATGAAGTATTACATGGCACCGATGGAGGGATTGACCGGCTATATTTACCGTAACGCATATCAGAAATATTTTCATGATATCGACCGGTACTTCACTCCGTTTATCACAAATAAAAAACTGGATTTTAAAGTGAAAAAGGACATTGATCCTGAGCATAATCAGGGTATGGAAGTTGTTCCGCAGATCCTGACGAATCAGCCGGACGATTTTATTTCGATTGTAAACCAGTTGAAGCAATATGGTTATGATGAGGTGAATTTAAACCTTGGCTGTCCGTCAGGAACGGTGGTGGCAAAAAACAGAGGGGCTGGATTTCTTGCGGTACCGGATCAACTGGACAGTTTTCTTGATAAAATTTTTAATGCATGTGACTGCAAAATCTCCATCAAAACCAGAGTCGGAAAAGATTCGCCGGACGAGTGGGAGAATCTCCTTGCGATTTATGAGAAATATCCGTTATCGGAGCTGATCGTCCATCCAAGGATCCAGAAGGATTTTTACAAATATCCACCCCGCATGGAGACTTACCGGTATGCGGCAGAACACAGCAGACATTCCCTTTGCTTCAATGGGGATATTCATTCGGCTGGGGCATATGGGCAGTTACGGCAGACATTTCCGGAAACAGAAAAGGTCATGCTTGGCAGAGGTATTTTGCAGGATCCGGGGCTGGTCGGAGAACTTCGGATGGTGGAGGCTCAGTTTGAGGCTAAAGATTCGGATACACCGGTTGGAAACAAAAAGCGCAATATAGTGGACAAGCAGACACTCCGTGCGTTCCATGATGATATCTGTGACGGCTACAAAGGCGTGATGTCCGGCGACCGCAACACGTTATTTAAAATGAAAGAACTCTGGTGCTATATGAGTAAGAGTTTCACGAATCCGGAGAAGTATCTCAAGAAGATCAAAAAGACGGAACGCCTTGCAGAGTACTATGTGATCGTGGATACACTGTTCCGGGAGCAGGAATTGCAGCAGGAGTGGTCATAGATCAAGTTTCAGATAAATCTCATCACGTTCATCCTGGCTGATTCCGAGATAATGCTGGGTGATGCGGTAGGAGGAATGATTATAAATATCCATTAAAAGTGCTGGCGGAGTTCCCTGTTTCCATGCATGGTAACCAAATGTTTTTCTGAGGGAATGACAACTGATGCAGTCTTCCTGTGTGGTGTGAACTGCGGCAGTTTTGACGATCCGGTATGCCTGAGAGCGGTTGAGCGGTTTTTCGTGACAGGTTGTTTTCGTGAAAATATATTCGCCTTCCTCCGGGGACCGCTCATTGAAATATGCCTGCAGTGCATCCTTTGCAGTGGCATTTAAAAGAACATTGTTTCGTTTTCCAGTTTTTTGTTCGTGGATCAGAATATGGTCGTAAAAGCTTTGAAATTGGAAGTTGTATACAGATGACCATTTTAAAGATAATAGATCACCAATACGGAGTGCGGTATTTAAACCGAGGACAATGAGTGTATAATTGCGGACATTCGGTTTTTCATCTGCATAATACATACGGAATGAATATAATTCATCATCTTTTCTGATTGGCTGTGTGGTTCCCATGAGAATTACCTCCTGAAATTCATGATAAATCGTGCAGTTTCTGCACTTTGACATCCACAGTTATATCCCAAAATGGCTGTATATACAACGTATAAATCGTGAGTAAATAAAAAAATGCAACATTTCTTACAGAAATGTTGCATTTTCGACATGAAACATGCGGATTTTCATTGTTAAATCATGTATCTGCAAATAAAAATACTTTTCCGTTTTTAGCTGCATTTTCTAAGGTGCGGTCATACCAAAAAATGTTGGAAGGAAAACAGGTAATAAAAATCATGAGAAAATCCGTTCTTGAGAAAATCTGATAAAAAATTTTATTTCAGGGGTAAAGTTTCCGAATGAATATCCGATATAGAACTTGTAAACAAAAAAATGCAACATTTCTGTAAGTTATGTTGCAAAAAAAATCATGGATGTGATTACAAAAAACGTAAGTGTGCAGGGAGGTAACAGATTGCTCAAACTTTCATTAAAACAGGGTGAATATTTAAACATTGGCGATAATATCCGCGTGGTATATGCCGGAGGCGCCGGAAATCATATCAGACTTCTGGTGGACGCACCGAGAGATGTCAATATTGCCCGGAATAAAACAGAAACAAACCCGGAGCGCAGGAAAGATACCTATTATGCTGAGCCGGGTATTTCCAGAGAAGCACAGGCAGAGATCAAAAAGATTTTATGGAATGAACGCATGAAAGCGGAGGCAAAAAGAGATGCAGAAAAGATGAAAGAGTAGTTTTTGCATCACACAATCATCTGGTAATAGACAGGGCAAAACCCGGGACGCCCTGTTTGTTATAAATAAGCCTGGGGAACGGATTCCCCGGAGAAAAACATAATAGCTCATCAAAAAGATGAGACAAGGAGGATTATATTATGGTAGTACAACACAACATGCAGGCAATGAATGCCAACAGAATGTTAAACATCACAACAGGAGCACAGAGCAAATCCACAGAGAAATTATCTTCTGGTTACAGAATCAACCGTGCAGCAGATGATGCAGCAGGATTAACAATTTCTGAAAAAATGAGAAAACAGATCCGTGGTCTTGATCAGGCTTCCACAAACGCTCAGGACGGTGTATCTTCTGTACAGACAGCAGAGGGTGCTTTGACAGAAGTTCACTCCATGTTACAGAGAATGAATGAGTTGGCAGTTCAGGCAGCTAACGGAACAAACTCTAAAGAGTCTGACCGTCAGGCAATCCAGGATGAGATTGACCAGTTGACAACTGAGATCGACCGTGTTGCTGAGACAACCAAGTTTAATGAGATTTACTTATTAAAGGGTGATTCCAACGGCGGCACAAAAAATGTGTTCATGAAAGGTCATGATGCAGGATTAAAAGGAACATTGACAGACAGTGCAAAATCTGCAACTTTTGTTATGGATGACCTGAAAGCAGGAGATAAGGTTACAATTGCTGGTAAAGAGTATTCGATTGGTTCGACAGTGGCTGATGCAAAGGCATCTTTTGCTGCTGCTGCAAAGGATGAGAAAGTAACTGTTGATGGAGTAGAATACACAGTTGCCGAAAATGCAGGAGCAGCAGATGCAGGAGCTAATAAAATTGTTCTTGCAGACATTCAGGCTAAAGTAAAGGCTGGAAGTACAGTTTCTTATAAAGGAAAAGATATTACAGCTATGAATGATGATAACAACGATGGCATTGATGATGATGACAGTTCCGTAATTTCCAAAGATGTTGCAGAAACAAAAATTACAGCCGAATTAACCGCAGCAAATAATATTGGAACAGTTGATCATGCAGCAACAGTAGCAAAAACCGCAGCAAATGGAAAAACAACATATACTATTACAAAAGGTTACGCAACTGTAGCTGATACATTATCCTTCAACTTACATGTTGGAGCCGATGCTGATATGACAAATAAGATTACAGTTGACATTGATACAATGAATTCTGCAAATCTTGGAATCAAAGGTTTGAATGTAACAGACGCTACCGGAACAGCTGCTACTTATGCAGTAGATGCAATTTCTGATGCTATCGCAAAGGTTTCTTCTCAGAGATCTGCTCTTGGTGCTGTACAGAACAGATTAGAGCATACGATCGACAACTTAGATAATATTGTTGAGAACACAACAACTGCTGAATCCCGTATCCGTGATACAGATATGGCAGAAGAGATGGTTGAGTACAGCAAGAACAACATTCTTGCACAGGCTGGACAGTCTATGCTTGCACAGGCTAATCAGTCTACTCAGGGTGTACTTTCTCTGTTACAGTAATTGAAAATTACTGCATAAATAACAAAAAGAGCTCACACAGGAGCTCTTTTTGTTATTTTAAGGGAATGATTCATTTAAAATTTATTGTAGTTTTTTCACCTCATCTAAAGGCAGTCCGGAAATAGCAGCAATTTTTTCAAGTGAGAACTCCTGTAATTGAAGCATGCGCCTGGCAGTTTCAATAGAATTTAGTTCTATACCATACTTTTCGCCCTCGGAGAAACCAGTCTCATGTCCATGCTTTTCGCCTTCAGAGAAACCAGCTTCATATTCTGCTTTCCGTAATTTCTTTTCTTCCAATTCTTTATCATACTCAAAAATACTCATACTGATGACCTCATTTCGGTTGCGGGTAAGAAATTCAGCCAGAATCCCTTTCCGGATACATTCGTCTACAGCAAAATCCGTTCCACGTCATATCCATCATCCGTCAATTCTAAAATTGCAATGCCTTTTCCATCGCCGCGGTCAGCCCCGGCGCTGCCCGGATTGATAAAAACTTTTCCGTAGCGGTCGTAGTGTGTGAATACATGGGTGTGTCCGAAAATTATAAAATCCGCATCCGTGAGATCGAAAGGCAGGTCAGCTTTGTTATGGACAAGATAAAATAATTTTCCATTAATCGGCACGGAGACAAACTCATGCAGGTAGGATGCCCACTCTCCGTGGTCACAGTTTCCACGTACTGCATACATCGGAATGCCGCAGTTTAAGAATCTGTTATAGGTACGTTCGTTGTCAAAATCTCCGGTGTGAATGAGATAATCACATTTTTTGATATGGTCAAATAATTCTTTACGGCATACACCGTGTGTATCGGAAACTAATGCAATTTTCATGAATCAGACCTCACTTCGTTTGTTTGTAATTTTTTCACTTCGTCAAAGGGCAGACTTGTGATCGCAGCAATTTTTTCGAGTGAGAACTCCTGTAATTGAAGCATGCGCCTGGCAGTTTCGATAGAATTTAGTTCTATACCATGCTTTTCGCCCTCGGAGAAACCAGCTTCATATTCTGCTTTCCGTAATTTCTTCTCTTCTAATTCTTTATCATACTCAAAAATACTCATACTGATGACCTCGTTTCGGTTGCAGGTAAGAAATTCGGCTAAAATCCCTTCCCTGATACACTCGTCTACGGCACATTCCACGGCCTGATCTAAAGACATATCCGCTGCATAGAGCCGCACTCTGGCAACATACTGTGCATATTCGTTTAATGTATTGCAATGCTGCATTAACTCTGCATTGTGCCCCTCATTGACGTTTAAAACCGTGACAATCAATTCAAGTTTTGGTTCACCTGACAAATGTTCAAATGCCGAGGAAAGTCGAAGCTCTGTACAGTCAGCAATTGCCGTCGAACCATTGTAAAACTCGATAAAATTTGGTGCAGGTATTTTCTCTGATTGACGGCATTGTAAAGAGAGAGCAGATTTTTCCGGTCAGAAAACAACATGCGAAAAATAGTGTCTTTGTAGTTTCTGTTTGTAGCTGGCATATTGACTGCTGAGTTTCTGGATAATTTGTTATGGTTTCGTTTGTGTTTTGCCATAGGCTTCCTCCTGATTGGTGAGACAGCTCTTAAATAATACTGTCTTGGCAGGAGAATAAATATATTCTATATCTGATTTCTTTCGTCTCCTGCTTTTAAATTCGTTAATGGGTAATTAAAAGCATAGATACGAACGAACAACGCAGATCATTGGGGATAATCTGACGTTTCCAGAATATAGATGGCATAACGCCATAAAGATTTTGTAAAATATGCTTTGGAATATTATAACATAAACATGGGAAACAAAACAAGAATTTTTATGTATTACTTGCCACAGGGAATGACATTGCTGAAGCTATCACGGGTGCTAAAGTGCAGACCGGAGGAATTGCTGGCATATGTGGATTGTTTGTGAAAAATTACCTATTGAAAATATTTGCCACTCATAGTACAATGCAATTGTTATATGACTGACGGAAATAGTGGGGTTTACCACGTGAAGTATAACAAAAGAATGCCGACCGTCTGGGCGAAGAGTCCAGACGTGCGGTTCTTTTTATTTTTAGGGTAAATTTTCCAAAAAATCCCATCAGCATGAGAAAGGAACCACTCATTGTATTTTTTCGAATACTTACCGGAAAAAGCGCGCGTGACTCTTGACAAAAGATGAAAGTTAGGATAGCCTAACCGTGGTTAGAAAAGACTAACCATGCATCAATCAAAAATCAGAATGAGCATCATAACACAGATGTTATGAACCATGCAAGGCCACACGGTGGCAGAAGGAGAGAAAAATGCAGACAGAATGGAGAAGCTTCCAGGGCGGAGCCTGGGAAACAGAAGTAAATGTAAGAGATTTTATTCAGAAGAATTATCATCCATATGATGGGGATGATTCCTTCTTAGAGGGACCAACACAGGATACCACCGATCTCTGGGATCAGGTATTAGAACTTTCCAGACAGGAGAGAGAAGCCGGCGGAGTGCTGGATATGGACACAAAGATCATTTCCACGATCACTTCCCATGGTCCGGGTTATTTAGATAAAGAGAAAGAGAAGATTGTCGGTTTCCAGACGGACAAGCCTTTCAAACGTGCTCTCCAGCCTTACGGCGGTATCCGTATGGCGATCAAGGCGTGCGAGGACAATGGATACAAAGTCGATCCTGAAGTGGTAGAGTACTTTACAACACACAGAAAAACTCACAATGCCGGAGTATTTGACGCTTACACACCGGAGATGAGAGCGTGCAGAAGCGCACATATCATCACTGGACTTCCGGATGCATACGGACGAGGACGTATTATTGGTGACTACAGAAGACCGGCACTTTACGGTGTAGACCGTCTGATCGAGGACAAAAAAGAGCAGCTGAACAACACACGTACCATCATGTACTCAGATGTGATCCGTGAGAGAGAAGAGTTATCCGAGCAGATCCGTGCGCTGGAAATGTTAAAGAAACTGGCAGAAATTTACGGCTGTGATATTTCGAAACCTGCAAATAATGTATTAGAGGCAACACAGGCTGTCTATTTTGCATATCTTGCAGCAGTAAAAGAGCAGAACGGTGCGGCAATGTCCTTAGGACGTACCTCCACTTTCTTGGATATTTATGCAGAGCGTGATCTCGCAGAGGGAACATTTACCGAAAAAGAAATCCAGGAGATCATCGACCAGTTCGTGATGAAACTTCGTCTTGTAAAATTTGCGCGTACACCGGAATACAACACGATTTTTGCCGGCGATCCAACCTGGGTGACAGAGTCCATCGGTGGAATCGGTGTGGATGGAAGACATATGGTTACAAAAATGTCTTACCGTTACTTAAACACCTTGAACAACATCGGAGCAGCACCGGAACCAAACATGACCGTACTCTGGTCTGTAAAACTGCCGGAAAACTTCAAAAAATTCTGTGCCGAGACATCTATCAAACACTCTGCAATCCAGTATGAGAATGATGATATTATGCGTGTTGTCCATGGTGATGATTACGGAATCGCATGCTGTGTATCTTCTATGAGAATCGGTAAGGAAATGCAGTTCTTCGGTGCGCGAGCAAACCTCGCAAAATGCCTGCTTTATGCAATCAATGGCGGTGTCGATGAGATGACAGGAAAACAGGTCGGACCGAAATACCGTCCGATTACATCCGAATACTTAGATTACGATGAAGTATGGGATAAATACAAAGATATGATGAAATGGTTAGCAGGAGTGTATGTGAACGCATTAAATATCATTCACTACATGCATGATAAATACTGCTACGAAAAATTAGAGATGGCATTACATGACAAAAATGTGAGAAGATGGTTTGCAACCGGTATTGCAGGATTTTCTGTAGTAGCAGACTCCCTTTCTGCAATCAAATATGCAAAAGTCAAACCAATCCGTGATGAGAATGGTGTGACCGTTGACTTTGAGATTGAGGGTGATTTCCCGAAATATGGAAATGACGACGATCGTGTTGACGAGATCGCAAAACAGGTGCTCCACACCTTTATCGGATATGTAAAAGGAAACCATACTTACCGTGGCGGTATCCAGACAACATCGATTTTGACCATTACATCCAATGTTTCCTATGGTAAAAATACAGGAGCAACACCGGATGGAAGAAAGAAAGGTGTAGCATTTGCTCCGGGTGCAAACCCGATGCATGGACGTGATACCCATGGTGCGGTTGCATCTCTGGCATCTGTCGCTAAACTGCCATTTATGGATTCACAGGATGGTATTTCCAATACATTTACCATTGTACCGGATGCACTGGGCAAAGATGAGGCTGCACAGGAGAACAATCTTGTTGCAATGTTAGACGGCTATGTTGTCAAAGGTGGACATCACTTGAACGTAAACGTTTTAAATCGTGACACATTATTGGATGCACAGAAACATCCGGAACTGTATCCACAGCTTACCATCCGTGTATCAGGATATGCGGTCAACTTTATCAAACTGACAAAAGAACAGCAGGATGAAGTGATCGCACGTACCTTCCACGAGCGGATGTAGTGCAACAGGTGCGTTTTGCGAATGGCGCGTGTGAGCGTTATTCATAGAAAAAGGAGAACAACATGGGAAAAATTCACTCGTTAGAAACATTTGGCACAGTGGACGGTCCGGGCGTACGGTTTGTCGTTTTTTTTCAGGGCTGTCCAATGCGCTGCCAGTATTGCCATAATCCCGATACATGGAAGATAGAGGATGGGGAAGAAATGACAGCGGATGAGATCATAGACCGTTTCGAGCGCAACCGTTCTTTCTATCAGACCGGGGGGATCACGGCAACGGGTGGAGAACCCATGTTACAGCTTGATTTTCTGACGGAACTTTTTACGAAGGCAAAGGAAAAGGGCATTCACACCTGTCTGGATACATCCGGAATTATGTTTCCAAAGAAACATACAGGAACAGATCAGATCAGTGAGAGAGAGATCAGCCTCACTGGAATAAGTGAAAACATGGCATCAGACAGAATGGAAAAGACAGAACAGCTCATGTCAGTAACAGACCTTGTCATGCTTGATATTAAGCATATCAACGATGAGGAACATCAGAAACTCACCGGGCAGTCGAACAGCAACATTCTTGCGTTTGCAAAGTATCTTGATTCGATCGGAAAGCCGGTCTGGATCCGTCACGTAGTCGTGCCTGGCATTACGTTTGATGAGAAAGAACTGACGGAACTTGGTCTGTTTTTAAAGACGCTCCGCAATGTGGAAAAACTGGAAGTCCTTCCATATCATTCTATGGGAAAGGTCAAGTACGACAACCTTGGCATGGATTATGTCTTAAAAGATACGCCGCAGCTTACCAAAGCAGAAGCAAAGGAAGCGGAACACATCATCCGGGCAGCAATGGAACAATAGCAGGAGAAGTAAGTTTTATGAAAAACATTTTTTTTGAAGAAAAGTATTTACAGATTTCTTTTTTTGCGATTTAATAAGAAGCAGGTATAGAGTTCCAAAGAAGAAAGGATGAAAAAATATGAAAATCAAGAATATCAAAGATGTCGACGGATTTTTTAAAGTAATTGATTCCTGTGCCGGAAAAGTAGAATTGATCACAGGTGAGGGAGACAGATTAAACCTCAAATCAAAACTTTGCCAGTATGTTTCTCTGACAAGCTTATTAAAATCTGATGTAGAGATCCCGGAACTTGAAGTTGTAGCTTACGAGCCGGAAGATACAGAGAGAATCATCAAGTTTTTAATGACAAACTAGAAATGAACAGAAGCTGATCGTAAAAAAGCGGTCAGCTTTTTTTATTACATAGGAAATTACTTCCTATGTAATAAAAACGCTCCGCGAGGATGCCATGTTCTTATTTTCTTCTCTTTACAACATGCTATGACGGTTGCAATTCACGGCATGAAATAGTACAATAAATCGTCTTAAAAATGGAATAATAATGTTAGTATATAGCGAAAGGAATTAGGATGTCAAAAATAGAGTTTCACGAAATTACATTAGATGATAAGGCATGGATGGATGCCAGATTTCAGGAAGATGACAGAAATGCATGCGAGTATACGTTTGCCAATAATTTTGTCTGGCGGAAGGTGTATCATGTTGAAGTTGCAGAAAAATATGGGTGTGCGATCATTCGTTTTGAGGAGGAAGGAGTGGTGATGTATTCCTATCCGATCGGGGCAGGTGACCGCAAGAAAGTGATCGATGAACTGATAGAAATCTGCAGGGAGGATGAGCCCGTTGAGCGAAGCAGACAGGGAGCAGATGCTTACATGGTATCCGGAACAGTTTTTGATCCAGGGAGACCGGAACGATTATGATTACATTTATTCCAGAGAAAAATTAGCAACGCTTGCGGGAAAAAAGATGCATGGCAAGAGAAATCATATTGCGAGATTTCAGGATGAGGATGACTGGTGCTATGAGGAACTGAATGATTCCAATATAGAAGAATGCCGCAATATGACATACACATGGATCAAAATGAGGGCAGAGAAATGGAATGAAGAGATGGAACTTGAGATGTCAGTGCTTCATGAGGCATTTGACCATAGAAAAGAACTCGGGCTTGTTGGTGGGATTATCCGGAAGGCAGGACAGATTGTTGCATTTTCTATCGGGGAACCGTTAAACAGTGACACTTATGTTGTCCACTTCGAAAAAGCATTTCCGGATATGCAGGGCGCATATCCGATGATCAACCAGCAGTTTGTTTTACATGTGTGTGAAGATTATACTTATGTAAACCGCGAGGAGGATACGGGGGATCCGGGACTGCGAAAGGCTAAGATGTCCTATTATCCGGAAATCCTGCTGAAAAAATATGTGGCGATTTCAAGTGATGTCATTTTTGCAGATAAGGACAGAAACAGGGAAGAAATCCACAAAATATGGGAGACCTGTTTTGGTGACGAGGCGGAACTGGTAGATTTTTATCTGGATAAACGGATGACAGAGGATAATATGCTGCTCATCTGTCAGGATGGGCATGCGGTTTCCATGGCAAGCTTTTTAGATATCAATATCAGGGATGGTGAGGAGTGGAAGCCGGCGAAGTATGTATATTCAGTGGCAACGCTCCCGGAATACCGTGGCAGAGGTTATGCAGCGAAGATCTTAAAGAAGGCAGAAGAGATTTTTAATATGCCATTGGTGTTAGTCCCGGCGGAAAAAGAGCTTGTTGGCTATTACCGTAAGGTTGGGTTCACAGAGGCGTATCCATCGGAGCGTTTACTGGAAAAACAGGATGTGCCGGAACTTTTTGCAGCGGAATTAAACAGTTATTCTGTGGAGGAGATCACTGCGGCAGAATATAAAAGAATCCGGGAGCAGAAATTGATGAGAGATGGTTTTATTGCATGGGATGAGGCGGCAATCCGTTTTGCGATGGATTTTAACTGTTTCTGTGGCGGAAGAACGGTGAAGGTAGTGTGGAGCGATGATATTTTCAGAGACGAGAGTGCAGAAGACGCTGATATTTTAATGTACTGCCCGGAGAATGGGACGCTGCACATTATCGAAACGACACTGGGTGAAGAACAGTTTGAGGAACTTCTGCCGGAACTTATGGCGCAGACAAAAACAAAACGTCTGGTATATGACAGAAAGGGTATCATGGTGCTTTCTTCTGATGACCAGGACAGGCAGGAAAGACTGCTTGCAGATGGTTATTTTGCGCTGTCGCTGGCGTAAAGACCAATCTGAAATTCTGAAATTTTCAGAAATTATATAAAATATATAAAAAGTTTTCGGTTTAAGACAAAAAAATGTTGATAATGTATAAAAACATGCTATAATAAAGTCATGATATAAATAAGCATTCAGAAAGCTATCTGGCATAGCATGGAATTGGATCATTATATCAAATAAGCGACAAAGGGGTTGGACATCATGAGAATTAAGATTACAGGAAGAAACATCGAATTGACAGAAGGACTGAAAGCCGCAGTGGAGGACAAGCTGAATAAGCTTGAGAAGTATTTTACTCCGGACACAGAAGTGAATGTAACATTGAGCGTAGAGAAGGAACGCCAGAAAGTTGAAGTTACGATTCCAATGAAAGGAAGTTATATCCGTTCCGAACAGGTAAGCAGTGATATGTATGTATCCATTGATCTGGTAGAGGAAGTCATTGAACGTCAGCTTAAAAAGTATAGAACAAAACTTGTAACAAAGCAGCAGAATGCAGCAGCAGTTTTCAAACAGGATTTTCTGGATGAGAAGTCAGAGGATGATGAAGAGATTAAGATCATCAGAACCAAGAAGTTTGATATGAAACCAATGTATCCGGAAGATGCTTGTGTAGAGATGGAATTATTAGGACATGATTTCTATGTATTCATCAACGCAGAGACAGAGGATGTCAATGTTGTTTATAAGAGAAAAGGCAATACTTACGGATTGATTGAGCCGGAATATTAAAAGTGATATCAGAGGAGAGCGAAAAGCTCTCCTCTTTTTAGGTTCAGCATGAAACTACTGCAAAATGCTGATACACGAGTCGGATATGCTGCATCGTTTTTTCTGCAAAATCAAGAAAATGTACGGAAAAAGCGAATTGTACAGCAGATATCAATAGCGTATAATGAAATTACTTCATGTGTAGTAACTTTGAGAGAGATGGAGAAAAAATTTTTTGATATTTTAAGAATTGTACAGAAAAATCCGGTATTCGGAAAAACGTTAATGTGCGGCGGTATGTTAGATGAAAAGCGCATGGAAATCCTATATGAGATTCTCTATGCGATTGACAGGGGGGAGCTTACGGATACCAGAAATGACATCTTTCAGTATGGCAGTCTGATCGGAAAAAAGGACTTACTGGCAAGACAGATTTTTTTGTGTTTATTGATTCTCTTAGATGAGCAGGAACAGATGATCAGGAAATGATTTGCAGATCGTAATAACAAAAGATTTTTTACAAAAGAGTTCTGTGTAAGGCACAGAATTGCCGTATGGATTTTAGATGGGAAAAGAGTCTGTAGTTCGGCTCAGAATAACGACGGGAGGAGAAAGTATTACTACACAAGGGGGAAGGTATTTTAGAATGGTCTTATCGGATGCTTCGGTGAGACTGTTCTTTTTTTATGGCGGTTTATTGTTCTAAAAAAGTGCTGTGGGTAAAAGAAAAATGGGCACTTTTTATCTTGTCACGAGTTAGAAAAAGGGTTACTATAATAAAGATTTGATAAGCAGACATATAATGTTAAAAAGTTGGAGCAAAATCCAAAATAAAGTCAGAATAGAGGAGATTACACCATGAATATTGTTGTTTTAGCAGGTGGTTTAAGTACAGAGAGAGATGTGTCATTTAAGACCGGAGATATGGTATCCAAAGCACTTCGAGAGAATGGACATAATGTTATTTTGCTCGATGTTTTTATGGGATACAGTGACAAAGAGGAAGATTTAACTGGAATTTTTGACCGCACAGAGGAAGTCAGCGTGCAGGTAAAAGATATCCCGGAGATAGCACCGGATCTTGCAAAGGTAAAGGCATCAAGAAAAGATCAGTCTGATTGTTTCTTTGGACCAAACGTCATTAATATGTGCCGTATGGCGGATATTGTTTTCATGGCATTACACGGAGAAAACGGCGAGAATGGTAAGATTCAGGCAGCATTTGACCTGTTTGGAATCAAATATACCGGAACCGGCTATTTAAGCAGTGCGCTTGCAATGGATAAGGGAATGGCAAAACAGTTATTTATCGCTGGTGGAATCCCGACACCACAGGGCATTTCCATGAAGAAAGAGAACCGCAAAGATTCCGCAAAAGAACTTGGCTTAAAGCTGCCATGTGTTGTAAAACCATGCTGTGGAGGTTCCAGTATTGGTGTTACGATCGTGCGCACGGAAGATGAATTCAAGAGTGCTTTGGATGAGGCATTCAAATGGGAGGATAACCTCATTATCGAAGAATATGTAGAGGGACGTGAATTTTCAGTCGGTGTTATTGACTATAAGGCACTTCCAATCATTGAGATCGCACCGATTCAGGGATTCTATGATTATAAGAATAAGTACAAAGCAGGCAGTGCAGTGGAGACCTGTCCGGCAGAATTACCGGAAGAAATCACAGAGCAGATGCAGCGCTATGCAGAGCGTGTGGCAGAAGTATTAGGACTGAATACTTACTCCCGTTCTGATTTCTTATTAAATAAGAATAACGATATTTACTGTCTGGAAGCAAATACACTTCCTGGCATGACACCGACAAGTCTTCTTCCACAGGAGGCAGGTGTTCTTGGAATCAACTTCAATCAGTTATGTGAGAAGCTGATTGAGATTTCCTTAAAAAAATATGAGAAATAATGATGAATGACATATCGCCACCAGTTTTGCAGAACCGGTGGCAGTTTGTTCTATAATAACAGGAGCATGATATGAAAAATATGACCTTAGAGCATATCGCAGCAGTCTGCGGCGGTACTTACATAGGAAATGAAGCGGATAAAACGCGTGAAATCCAAGGAGCAGTGATCGACAGCCGCCTTGTGGAAAAAGATTACTTATTTATCCCGGTACGTGGAGAAAAGGTGGACGGACACAGTTTCATCCCATCTGTTTTTGAAAAAGGAGCGCTGGCAGTGCTTTCCGAAGAAAAATTAGAGAATCCGGCAGGCCCATACATTCTCGTGGAAAACACCTTAGACGCGATGAAGAAGATCGCAGCAGATTACCGCAGAGGTCTGGATATTAAAGTGGTCGGAATCACAGGAAGCGTTGGAAAAACGAGCACTAAAGAGATGATCGCATCTGTTCTGGCACAGAAATATAATGTGTTAAAAACAGAGGGAAACTTGAATAACGAGATCGGACTTCCGCTCACGATTTTTAAAATCCGGGAGGAACATCAGGTGGCTGTGCTTGAGATGGGAATTTCCGAGTTTGGTGAGATGGACCGGTTATCCACAATGGCAAACCCGGACATCTGCGTGATCACGAACATCGGACTTTGTCATTTGGAAAATCTCATCACAAGAGATGGAATCTTAAAGGCAAAGACAGAGAGTTTTGCGCATCTGACACCGGATGGAATTGCAGTATTAAACGGTGATGACGACAAACTCTGTGACAAGAAAGTCGTAAATGGAAAGCCGGCAGTGTTCTATGGTATTGAAAAGGCTGCTAAAGTGGCAGAAACCGAAGAAGGACAAAAGACACTTGCAGAGAAAACGGTTTACGCAACGAATGTGGAGGCAGTTGGTCTGACCGGAACAAAAGCAGCGATCCATTATCCGTCGAGAGAGACAGGCGGGGAAGTGACGATGGAAGTCACGATTCCGATTGCCGGAGAACACAATGTATACAATGCGCTGGCAGCCGTGAGTGTGGCAAGAGAGTTAGGTCTGACCTGTGAAGAGATGAAACGCGGTATCGAATCTGTGCAGACGATCGGCGGCAGAAGCAACCTGATCCACAAAAACGGTGTGACGATCATCGACGACTGTTACAATGCAAACCCGGTTTCCATGAAAGCTTCCATTGATGTATTGTCCAAAGCACCGGGCAGAAAAATCGCGGTACTCGGAGATATGGGCGAGCTTGGCGCAGAGGAAAAACAGCTTCACTATATGGTGGGAGAACATTTTGCAGGAAAGGGAATTGACGCACTTTACTGTGTGGGAACACTCTCACAGGAGATCACTAAAGCAGTGCGTGCAAATAGCAGTGCGACAGAAGTCCATCATTATGAGGACAAAGCAGACCTGATCAAAGACCTTGTGAAAGAGGTACAGAGCGGAGATACAGTGCTTGTGAAAGCGTCACATTTTATGGGATTCCCGGAGATTGTGAAGGAATTGACGAAGTGAGCTGTTTTGAGAATGTTGTAATAGGATTGTAGCAGTAGAATTTAATATATTATGTATAAAAAGTCCATTATCGCTTTAAATTGATAGTGGACTTTTTATTGTTATAATTTAATGTATATTAGTGGTCATGTATAGACAAAATTTGGTATGTACAGGAGTAACCTTAAATATTTTGTAAATAGCTAGCTAAGCTGAAGTATGCATTTGCTTTTGTGTAGTTGGCTGCTAATTCTGCATATTGTGCACAGAGCACGCTATTATTTTCGATATTTTCTAGAGAAGAGAGCATATTACAGTTTTGTTGTTTAATAGATTCATTTTGAGACTCAAGAATACGATTTGAAAAAATGATTTGCTCATTTTGCTCGATAATATAATCCAATTTAGATATTATGCGTTGAATACCATTTTCCATATGTTCATGCACAAATGTATCTTGGAGGGATTCCTGAGAAGAAGACATATAGTCATATATGTAATATACCGAGGCTAAATTGCGATAGGGATTAGGTAACAAATTCATATTATAGTAATCGTTTAATAAGTTAGATACAGTAACGTATTGTCCTTTCATATATTTTTCATAATCATCTTTTTTTATTAATATTTCATTTATTAGTTGTTGATTTTTTTCTAAACGAATATCTTCATTTTTATTATGCTCGATACATGCAGGGAGAAGTTGTTCATATTCTTTTAATTCATCTTTGGCTGATTTGATTTTATTTGCTCCGAGATGAATTAGAAAGATGGATATAGCAGTCATGCTTAGAAATAAGAATGAAGCAAATCCGGGTGAACTTTCATACATTGATAGATAGTGAAATCCTATTTTATTGGAATCTATGCGATAGGGATGTCCACTTTTTTCAATTAATGTCATATATACACATAATAATTCCAATCCTATTCCAAGTAATATTAGAAAAGGTCCATTAGTATGTTTAGAAGGCTTTTCTGGTAAGGTTGCATAATCAGTTTGGCAAAGAGAATCTATTTTTTTTGAAAAGCTGCTATTGTATTCATTAATTCGTTGTTGGATTTTTATTTGTGCAAATTCTAAGTCGCGAATATTTTTTAAATATAATAATAACGCATTTCTTTCCATAGACTGTGTCCTCCATAAATTTATCTTTTGTTAATGATAGTACAAATGTTTACTAAAATCAATAGTAAATATTTGTACTATGCTAGAATCCTAGACAAATAAAGCGTCTGATGGGATGAAAAGTGGATTATATAATTAGAATTAGAAATTTAAGAGAAGATGCAGATAAAACACAGCAAGAAATTGCTGAATATTTGGGAACGTCACAAACAATGTATGCTAGATATGAACGAGGTGCAAATGAAATGCCAATTAGACATTTGATTAAGTTGTCAGATTACTATCAAGTATCGTTAGATTATCTTTGTGGACGGACAGATGAAAAACGAATGTATAAAAAGAAATAAGTAGAATAAAAAACGAAGGATATTAGAGCCACATCCTAGAATGTGATTCTTTTCATAAAATAACCAATCTATATATTTAGGTTGGTTATTTTATATTAAAGAAATATAGTTTAAATCATAACTTTATTTTTCTCTAACATCTCAGCAATCACATTCTGACAGTAAGCTCCGATTTTTTTCTTCTGTTCCTTATCCAGCTCGTTCGGATAAATTGGTTTTCCGTATTCTACAATTACATGTGCTTTTTTGACACGAGGCATATGAGCCTCCAACACATCTGCGGAGTTCGTGATCGCCATCGGGATAATCGGACAGCCGCTCTTTTCCGCAATCTTGAAACTTCCCTCTTTGAATGGGAGCATCAGATCGTCTGTTTTATTTCTCGTGCCTTCCGGGAAGATACACATGGAAATTCCATTCTTTACATTGTCGATTCCGGCAAGGATCGTTTTTAACGCTTCTTTTACATTCTCACGGTCGATAAACAGACAGTGCAGACGCCGCATCCAGGTGCGCAGCAACGGCACTTTTTCCATATCTTTTTTTGCAATATAGCCGGTAAGTCCCGGGCAGCGTGCATAGGTGATGATAATATCAAAATAGCTTTTGTGGTTTCCGATGTATAAGACCGCCTGATCTTTCGGGACATTTTCTTCACCGATGACGGTTACTTTCGTTCCACAGATAAATAAAATCACACGGAATGCCCACTGCACCATGCGAAGCTGGCCTAAGTCGGCAGCCTGTTTGTTGAATTTTGCAATGATCCATTCCACGCCGAGCACCGGGATTCCGATGATGAGGTAGAGAATTGCAAAGAGTAATGCAAGGATTAATCTTATCATAAGGAAAATTCCTTTCTACTTAATAAAATGTTTTATAAAAATACGATGATCTGTGTTGTGCTGAAATATCAGCCTCATCCCATTATAAGGGTTGGGGAAGAGAAAAACAACTCATAAATTAGGAATATAGAAAGGTATGCCGGCATATAATGGTATAAGAGCAAAAATGCTGTGCCGGGTGGCACGGAACTGGAGGCGGGTATGCAGACGAAAAGGGAAAAAAGCAGGTATGTTTTTTGGAAAACGGAGGTTCTTTTTGCAACGCTTTTTTTTGCAGCACTTCTTTTTGCCGGATGCAGTGTGGAACAGACGAACCGGACAAAAATCAGTGATCTTGATTACACGATCGTCGCAGAGGCGGACATACCGGAAGAACTGCAAAATGATATTGAGGAGAAAAAAGCTGCAGATTTTAAAATGACGTACAAAGACAGCGAATTTTTATACATAGTAAGAGGCTACGGAGAACAGGAGACCGGAGGGTATAGTATCTGTATCCGCGATCTGTATCTGACATCGAATGCGATCATTTTTGATACGGAACTGATTGGTCCGCGCAAGGGGGAAACCATCAGTAAGAGCCCAAGTTATCCATATATTGTGGTGAAAGTGGAGCTGCGGGATGAGAATGTAGTGTTTGAGTAGATTTGTATGAAAAAACATTCAAAAATAGAGAAAAATTGCAAATATTCATGAATTTTGTACAAAACACGCAAATCCGTTTGACAAAATTTTATTACAGTGCTAAAGTAAAGCGTGAAATAAGGAGGTAGAAAAATGCAACAGGCAGACATCAGTAAGGTACGTGCATCCGTACACCAGCAGTGTGGCAGTAAAGTTATGATCCAGCTTGACCGTGGGCGTAATAAGGTTGATATCCAGCAGGGCGTGATCCAGCATGCATATCCAAGTGTTTTCACGATATTGGTAAATGATGAGCGTGATGACAATCAACCTCAGTTATTATCCTTTAGTTATAATGATATTATTACAAAAGATATTCGCATGAAACTCTGCTAAGAAAGTGTGCAGATGGCTATTTTGTGAGCAAATAGTGATAAAAGCGTGTATAAAATCCCCTCTATCCGAATACAATGAAAAAAAGGATTTCGGATCGGGGGAATTTTTTTGCAGTTAAATAAAATAAAATTACATAGTTGCACGACATTTGCCAGTGCACAGAGCCAGATTACATTAGATGACGATTACAACGTGCCGGACTACCGGCCGGATATTGTGAAAGTGTTAAAAGAAAAGGGAGAACTTCATTTTGATGAGGTGAAGGCGGCAGCAGGCGCAGCGTGGTTAAAGGGACGCCTTGTTTTCAGGGTATTGTACCGCAGCGATCAGGAAAATGGAAAAATAAGCTGTCTGAAAGGAGAGATACCGTTTCAGGAGAAACTCAACATGGACGGTGTGCAGGAATATGATGTGATACAGGCATCCGGAGAGATCGAGGATCTCACGATCGGAGTCATCCATTCCAGAAAGATCAGCGTGCGGGCAGTCATTCTGTTAAAGACAGAAGAACCGAGGGAAAAAGAGGAAGAACTCTGTATCGGGGCAGAGGCAGATGACGGATGTGAGAAACGTTACCGCAACACGGACATCTTACAGCTGGTATGCAGGAAACGCGATCAGTGCCGCCAGAAAAGCGAGATCACACTGCCGTCAAGCAAACCTAATGTGCAGGAAATTTTATGGAAAAGCTTAGAAATCCGCAATCTGGAAACAAAAGCAGGGCAGGATGGTGTAAAGCTCAGCGGAGAAGTGCTCGTTTCCGTATTGTATCAGGAGGAAGAGGAAACAGACCGCATACAGTGGTATGAGACGGTGATTCCATTGGACTGCGGTGTGGAGTGTGACGCAGGAGCGGAGGCAGATATTATCTATAAAGTGAAGGCAGAACCGGCTTCCATGGAACTTGAGGTAAAGCCGGATTACGACGGTGAGGAGCGTGTTCTTGTCTTAGAACTTGTGATGAATCTGGATATCCGGATATGGAAAGAACAGGAGATTTCCATGTTAGAGGATATTTATTCCCTGAAAAAGGAGATCATTCCGGTCCGAACAGGCGTGACTTTACAACATATTTCCGTGAAAAATGACAGCCAGTGCCGGCTGACCGAGCAGATGGAGTTAGCGGAAAGCCAGGAAAAAATTTTACAGATCTGTTCCTGTGAGGGAACGGTCCATTTAGAGAACACGGAATTGACCGGACAGGGCGTGCGTGCAGAGGGGATTCTGGTCACAGAACTGCTTTATATCACGACCGATGATCAGATGCCGATCGGTTCTGCCAGAGAGATTTATCCATTTGAACAGTTCATTGAAATCCCACAGCAGATGGTGCGGACAGAGCGGAACAAACCGGAAGGATCAGAGACTCTGGAGCAGAAAAATAAACTGCAGACAGAGCTTGACTGCAGGATCAGTCAGCTGTCCGCAGTCATGCTCGATCAGGATCATGTGGAAATAAAAGCGGTGATCGGATTAAATCTGCTTGCATTTGAGCAGGAACAGATAGATAATATTACTGATACATGCGAGGAGCCTCTGGATATGGAGCAGTTACAGAAGCGTCCGGGACTGGTCGGTTACATTGCAAAAGATGGGGATTCGCTTTGGAGTATCGCAAAGGAAAATCACACAACGGTGGAAGATATTCTGCGGGATAATCACCGGACGGATGAGAACCTGCGCAGAGGAGATAAAATTCTGATCGTAAAGAAAGTGGAACTGGACAGTTGCGAAGCGTGATTGTGAAGTACTGAAAAATCACAAAAAGACAATGAAAAGCAGAGTAAGAAGAATTGAGATAACATGATAGAGGTAACACAGATTCGAAAAAGTTATGGGAAAAAGAAGGTGCTGTCCGATATTACCTTTCAGGTAAACCCGGGGGAGTGCGTTGCAATTGCAGGGAAAAACGGCTGCGGAAAAACTACCTTAATGCAGATCATGGCTGGCATTTTAAAGCCGGATGGCGGTGGATTATGCTATTTTGGAAAGAAAGCAGCCTACAGAAGTAGTGCGTTTCGCCGGTTTTGCGGTTATGTGCCGCAGGAAAATCCGTTGATGGAAGAACTGACGGTGCAGGAGAATCTGAAACTCTGGGGAGGCAGCCACAACGCCAGCACCAAAGAGCTGACCGCACAGTTTCAACTGGAGGATTTGTTGCAAACAGAGGTAAGCAAACTTTCTGGTGGTATGAAACGGCGTTTGAGCATTGCGTGTGCACTTGTGGAGAACCCACCATTTTTACTGATGGATGAACCGACGACAGCTCTTGACCTTTATTATAAAGAGAGCATTCACCAGTGGATGAAAACCTATCAGCAGAAAAATGGAATCATCCTTATGACGACGCATGATGAGAGCGAGATACGCAATGCGGACAGATGCCTTTTTATGGATGAGGGCAAAGTGCAGGAATTAGATGCAGAAGATATTTTCAAAAGTTTGCAGGCATGTCAGAATGACAATCAAGTACAAATACTAAGGAAACAGAGAAAAACAAGGGAGGATTCGTTATGAACGGACAATTTGAAACACAAAATCCGGTGGAGAATACTGTGACACCGGCAAACCAGATGGAAACATCAACACCGGAAGCACCAAAAAAGAAAGGAAACAAAATCGCCATCATTGCGGGCGTGGTGGCAGCAGTGGTTGTCGCGGGCGGCGTTGTCGTATTTGCAGCGGTCAAAACAGGAGCTTTTTTAAGCCCGTCAAAAAAAGTACTGCTCGCAGGTGCAAAGACCGTGAGTGATATGGGAAGTTTGGGAGAGACATTAAAAGACTGTGTTTCCCTGTATTCGGATGAGTATACACTCAAAATGGATCTTTCCATGAACGAGGGCGATATTTCCATGGAGGGACGCTGCTCGAAAGAGAAGAAGCAGATAAAAGGAAATCTCAATATTTCCGGTGCGCCTTCAATCGATTTTCTGGCTGACATCGGCGCAGACAGTGTGCAGGTGGAAGTTCCAGCGATCAGTGACCACCTGTTTACCTATGATTACAGAAATGAAAAGAGCGGATATCTTCTGGAAATGGTAGATCAGGATACGCTTGATGCAGTGGATGCGACGCTTAAGGCTGCTTATGATAACCAGAATTCAGATGAGTTCCGCAAGAAAATGTTAAAAGTTTACGCGGATGAATACAATACGCTGGAATTTTCCAAAGTGGACGCAAAAGACTTTACCATCGACGGAACAGAGCGCAGCTGTAAGGGATATCAGACGGTTGTGACCAAAGACAACGTGAATCATGTGATCGATGGACTTGAGACACTTTACGGGGAAGATTATCAGGAACTGATGGATGCGCTTGATCTGACCGCAGCAGATTTTGTTGCATCTATGAGAGAGGCAGTGGAAGAACTTGATGACAGCACAACGCTTGTATTCTACTTATACAAAGGTCAGTATGCAGCCATTGATATCATACCGGAAAATGATGTCTCATTTGAAATCCAGTTCCTCGGCGGGGACAGGAGAACGCAGAACATGCTTATCCTTGCAGACGGAGAAAAAGTGATCGAGGTTCAGGGCAGTAACGAGGGCAGTGTCGAGACAATCATGATGACCGCAGAGGAAAACGATACCGTAAGGTTCACGTATGACAGTGACAGCGGAGACATCGCAATGGAAGCAAAATATGATGAGGAATCTTATGATTTTGCAGGAAATCTTGCAGTCGATAAGAACAGGATGGTCATTACCATTGATGATCTCGGAAATGATTCTGAAGATGTGAGCGGAAGTATCACATGGGAAAAAGGTGCCCAGTTTGAGGAAGTATCCGGCGATGTCTTTGACCTTGGAAATGCAACTGAAGAGGAATGGCAGGATCTTCTTCATGAAATCTTTGCAGCAATGTTAGGTGGATTTTAATTCATGAGATTTTTTCTTCGATATCTGTCACTTGAGGGTAAAAAAAGCCTGATAGCGGCGAGAAAAAGCATGGTAAAGTTTATAGTGATGTTATTACTGATCGCAGGCGGAGTGCTTGCGGTCAGTCTCGTTATGAAGGATGCAGGTGTGTTCCAGACGGCAGAGATTGGCGTTGTGATCCCTGAGGATGAGGCACAGACGAAGATGGTGGCGCAGTTTATCTCTGCGATGGACAGCGTGAAAAGTGTCTGCCACTTTCAATATCTGGATCAGGGAGAAGCGATGGCATCGCTGGAAGAAGGTACTTTAGATGCGGTGCTCTCACTTCCGGAGCAGTTTTACGAGGATGTGGATTCCGGGAAAAATACACCGGCAACCATTTATTTCCCGGAAAATGCTCCGTTAAACACGAGAGTGTTCGGTGAACTTGTGACGGACGGCGTCTCTCTGCTACGGACGGCGGAGGCTGGTGTCTATGCTGCCTACGATACTGCGCAGATTCATCAGACGGAGATCTCAAGGGATCAGATCGGGGATGTGATCTCCGGGCTTTATATTTACGAGGCATTCGACCGCACTTCGGTTTTCCAGAAAAATGTGTATTCTTCGCTTGGAAAAGCAGACCTCTATCAATACTATTTTTCTGCGGCTGTACTGCTTCTCCTTCTGATGATGGGTGTCAATTACGGTTATCTGTATCAGAAGCAGAGCCGTGCTGTGGAGGAAAAAATCAGAATTTACGGTATCGGCGAAGGAAAAAATGCATTGATCAAAGTGTTACTGATGACCGTTCCGCTGTGGCTTGTGGGAATTCTGGTGTATGCCACAGGCTGTCTGGTATCAGGGAAGCTGCATCTGTCTTTTCTGTGGTTTGACCGGGAAGTGTTGTCCGGAACACTGCTTCTTGCAGCGGTGATCGCAGCATATTTTCACCTGGTCTATACGATTTCGGGAGAGAGTACCAGAGGCACGATCGTGCTGCTTGCGGTCAATGTTTTCCAGATCATGGCTTCCGGTGTTGTGATCCCTGCCGCATATCTGCCTGGAATTTTCGGGAAAATCGGAGCCTTTTTTCCATTGACCTTTTGGGACAGCTATTATCTGAAATTACTGTTTTTCGGAATCAAAGGGCAGGAGACAAGGCAGCTGATCCTCATGTTTGTTGTGCTTTTTGCAGCCAGCGTGCTATGGGCAAAAGCGGCAGGAAATTTTGGAAACGCAGAACGGAGGGAACATAAAAAAGGCGGATGCCTGACCATCGGAGGGGTTGGAAGATCAGCATTTTTTCATTGGTATTTTTTACAGTTGAAAGCGTGGCTGAAACGTGGGACAAGTCTGTTGTTATTAGTATCTATGCTCTTTGTGGTCTGGTTTGCCGGACAGATCTCCATGCCGCAGTCTGACAATGTGACCGTTGGAATTGTGGAAACAGACGGAGCGCATGGAAAAGAAGTGCTGGAACATCTGACACAGCGTGAAAGTCTTTTTTCCTTTGTGATGTACGACAGCAAAGAGGCGTTGCAGGAGGATGTCATTGCAGGAAAACTGGAATGTGGTTTTTATTTTTCCAACAATTTTGAAAAGAAATTTGAGCATGAAAAGTTAAAAAACAGTGTGTCGTATCTCTGTACACCGCTTACCACGAAGGGCGAGGTAGCGCGTGAGACATTTTATGCGGCGCTGTTTGAGGTGTATGGAGCACAGATGCTGAGCGCAAGGACAGAGCAGTTGTTTGGAGATGATGCAAAAGCAGCATGTGATGTTCTGCTTGCCAATTATGAAAAATATCTCAAAGGAAACGAAGTTTTTCAGGTTAATGTGGAGCAGACAGAGGCGGTGGAGACGACAGAGAAAGAAAAACAGGTATTTCCACTTCACGGACTTGTGGCATTGTTTCTATTTTTGAACTTATTTGTGGAATACGGACGACGCTTTGAAGCAGGCAGTGGAAAACCATATCTGGCACTTCCGGCGCCACTCGGCGAAGAATTTCAGATGCTGGGACTTCTCGCAGCGGGAACTGTGCCGGCGCTGACGGGTGTGGTGCTGTTACTTTGTTCCGGGGAGAGCCGCGGACTCCTTCGGGAGATCAGTGCCATGCTATTGTTACTGGCAGCCTGTATCGTGTGGATATGGATCGTTGGAAAATGGATACAAAATCTGACCAGTTTTACATCCCACATGTTCCTGCTTGTGTTGATAAATCTGGTGTTCTGCCCGGTTCTTGTGGATATTGCAGCCTACATCCCGACTCTGAAATTCGTGCGGTACTTCTTCCCGGTAGGCATTTATTTAGCTTTTATCTCCTTGTAAAATTATGGAAATACTATCCACTATATAGAAAAATGTGTTAAAATAGGTACGACATTTTTAATCAGGTCTGTGCATTTACTGCACAGACCGTGCGAAGATGATTCAGGTGTGAGCAAATTCCTATCTGCGTAGCAGATTTTGAATGAATTTGCGAAGTACTGCGAAGAATGAGCAGTACCGTTACCAGAGACACGTAGCGGGAGCGTGTTTTCGAAAATTTTGTTAATTTTTCACAATGTAAAGTAAATGAAAAAGAGTTTCGCAATGATCAGATATTTATTTTCACACAAGGAGACTAACGCTTTTATGAAATTTTTACGAGCGATGAAAAAATTAAAGATAAAAAAGCAGATCATAGCGGCAGTTATGGCATGTGTGCTTGGCATTGGAGGCATATACTCAGTTCATGCGTCCGTTATTAACGATGCAAAAAATAAGAAAAATGAAGCGCAGCAGGAGTTGGATAATCTGAACAGCCAGATTGATGAGATCCAGGCGGCACAGAGTGATCTTCAGGAGGAAATGGACGCTTATGATGACCAGCTCATGGCACTGCTCACAGATATGGATCTTCTGGAAAACGATATGGATGCAAAGCAGGATGAGATTGACCAGGCGAATGCTGATCTGGAAGTCGCGCAGGAGAAAGAGCAGACGCAATATAACGCGATGAAAACGCGAATTCAGTATATGTATGAAAACGGTGACAGTAATTACTGGGAAGCGATGATGGGAGCAACGAGCATCACCGATCTTTTAAACCGTGTGGAATATGTGTCAGAAGTGTATGATTACGACAGAAAGCAGCTTAACGCTTATCAGGAGACCGTACAGCAGGTGGCAGATCTGAAGGATCAGTTAGATGCACAGCTGGCAGAGATGGAAGAGTTAAAGATCAGTTACGAGGATCAGGCATCTTCTTTACAGGCTTTGATCGCGGAAAAAAGTGCTGCGATGGATAATTTTGACGCCCAGCTTGCAAGCGCAAGAAGTCTTGCAAGTCAGTATGCAGATACGATCAAACAGCAGAACCAGATCATTGCAAATGAACAGGCGCGCCAGGCAGCAGAAGAGGCGGCAGCGAAGCGTGCAGCACAACAACGGCAGCAACAGCAAAATGCAGGAAATCAGTCAAACACAACGGGCGGTGACACAAATGCGTCAACTTCAGGTTCAGGAACCGGTTTAACAACTTCAGGTTTAAACCCTGCACATACTACAAATGTCAGTGGAAGTGATGTGGTGGCATTTGCGAGCCAGTATGTCGGTTATCCATATGTGTACGGTGGTAACAGTCTGACGGAGGGAGCCGACTGTTCTTATTTTGTCATGGCATGTTTCGGACAGTATGGAATCTCACTTCCGAGAAACTCTTATTCCATGCAGAGCTGCGGACAGGCAGTAAGCTATGACTGCGCACAGCCGGGAGATATCATCTGCTATCCGGGACATGTTGCAATCTATATGGGAAATGGAAGGATCGTGCATGCTTCCAGCCCGACAAACGGAATCTGTTACGGAAGTGCAACCTACCGTACCATTCTGACAATCCGCCGGGTACTATAGTGTTGGCGGGTGGCTCTACAAAAGAATTGTATCTTATTAGAAAAAGTGATATAATATCACACGGAGTTTGTTCGTACTAACATTAACGACTTAATTGCAAATTTCGGAATTCGAAAGTGAATTTTGTAATTGCGAAACTCATAGAAAAGTAGATTAAATTGTGAAAATTTTGTTAATTTTTTACAATTTACACAACTTAAAATTGAGTTTCGCTATACCAAAAAATGAAAGAAGGAAATTATTATGCAGTTTGAACAGTTACAAAAAGATATGATAGCAGCCATGAAGGCAAGAGATAAAGTTCGTAAAGATGCGATTTCCGCACTGGTATCTGCAGCGAAGAAAGTAGCCATTGATGAGGGATGCAGAGACAACATCAGCGAGGAGATCGTTGACCGTGTCATTTTAAAGGAAATCAAATCTGTAAAAGAGCAGATTGATACATGCCCGGCAGAGAGAACAGATCTGAAGGAAGAATATCAGGCAAGATACGATATTTATCAGGAATATGCACCAAAAATGATGTCCGCAGAGGAAGTGGAAGCATTTATCACGGAGAAATTTGCAGATATCGTTGCGGGCAGGAACAAAGGAATGATCATGAAAAATGTGATGCCTGAATTAAAAGGCAAGGCAGAAGGAAGCGTGATCAATCAGGTAGTTGCAAAACTTTGTCAGTAAGCACCACACAGAAGGGCGCGGCGATAATATGGAGAAGCGAATACGTTTTACAATCATTCTTGTACTCATTTTGATTGTTGTCATAGCGTTTTCTTTCCAGGCGAAAGAGAAGAAGGAATATCTGGTTTACAATGAGGCATTAGATAAGACTGCGGTTACCGTGGATGATGTATCATTGACTTTGAAAGATATCGCATTTTATGTAGCTTATGAGGAAAAAACAGTTCAGGAACAGGCGATACTCTATAACCCGGACAATCCAAGACAGTACTGGAATGTTTATACAGACGGGCAGTTTGTGAAGCTTACTGCAAAACAGGCAGCATTGGATATGGCTGTGCATGATGAGATTTTTTATCAGATGGCTGTGGCAGAGGGCATGAAGCTGGACGTGACGGAGCAGGAATATCTTGAAAATGATGAGAGTGATTTCTGGTCTGATTTAGAGGACTGGCAGAGAGAACAATTGGGGATTTCAGAGGAAGAACTGGATTCTGAAATGGAGAAAATAGCACTGGCTGACAAATATCAGGGTATTTATGCCCAGATGCACCAAAAAGAGTACGAGGCGTATAATTTTAATGGGGAAGCCTATGAGGCACTTTTGTCGGAACACAAATACAGTGTGAATGAAAAAGTATGGGACAGAGTGGATTTTGGCTCTGTCACGCTTGATAATTAGAAAGTAGAAAAGAGAAAAATTATGTCAGTAAAAATTGGAAGAAATGATCCATGCTGGTGTGGAAGTGGCAGAAAGTACAAGGCATGCCATGAAGCATTTGATGAGAAGATTGCAAGATATGCGTCACAGGGACATATCGTGCCGCAGCGTAACATTATTAAAAATGCAGAGCAGATCGCAGGCATTAAAGAGAGCTGTAAAATTAACATTGCAGTGCTTGATTACATTGAGAAAAATATCCATGAGGGTATGAATACGGCAGAGATTGATAAAATTGTTTATGATATGACAACAAGCATGGGAGGGATTCCGGCACCGCTCAACTATGAGGGATATCCATTTTCCGTGTGTACCTCTGTAAATGATCAGGTATGCCATGGTTTCCCGTCAAAGGATGTGATCTTAAAGGCAGGGGATATTATCAATGTTGACTGCTCTACCATTTTAAACGGTTATTTTTCTGATTCATCGAGAATGTTCTGTATCGGTGAGGTCAGCCCTGAGAAGAAGAAACTTGTTCAGGTGACCAAAGAGTGTGTCGAACTTGGATTAAAAGAGGTAAAACCATGGGGATTTTTAGGTGACATGGGGCAGGCAGTCCACGACCATGCATTTTCCAATGGATACACAGTTGTCCGTGAAATTGGCGGACATGGTGTAGGTCTTGAGTTCCATGAGGAGCCGTGGGTAGGATATAATTCCAGACGTGGACAGGAGATGCTGATGGTTCCTGGCATGATTTTTACGATTGAGCCGATGGTGAATATGGGACAGCCAGATATCTATGTTGATTCCGATAATGACTGGGAAGTGTATACAGATGATGGACTTCCATCCGCACAGTGGGAGATTATGGTGCTTGTGACGGAGGACGGACATGAAGTCCTGTGCTGGTAAGCTGAATAGTGTGAAGAAGAAAAAAGCAGCATAGCCGTGAGGCTATGCTGTATGTTTGAAAAGCCGTATGTGGAGCGGCTCGCCGAGGTATTTGATAAAATGCCGGTAGATCACGACCGCAGCGATCAGAAAGCTTCCAATCTGGATGGATGGAACTTTTACGGTAAACAGCACGCATAATGCAAACAGTCCAAAAGTGACGACAGACCGGAAAGAATGTGGGCTGACCACAACGATCAGGGAAAAGAAAATAAAGAAAAATGCAAGGTACACTGCCGGACGCATCTCCGGAAACAGACCGAGCAGGACTCCAAAGGAGGCGGTAATTGCTTTGCCGCCTTTTTCTTTTCGGAAAAATGGAAATGCGTGTCCGAACACCGGGGCGATGAGCACCGGAATAAAAAGCAGCGAGTGAGTATCTAAAAAGCGCTGCCCGAGAAATACCGGAACAAAACCTTTTGCCAGCTCTAAAATAAGGGAGAGCAGCCCACAGAAAAATCCGCCGTACATAAAGGCATTTGCAACGCCCGGATTGTGGTCTGCGGGAAGTTCCCGGATATCAATGTGCCGTATGATTTTTGGTGTCCAGTAAGCAAACAGTGTGCTTCCGAGGGCAAATCCAAGAATCGTAAAGAAGAGATATAACATAAAAACCCCTTTCTATTCATGAGAAACAAGCCGTTCTAACAGACTTACAATCTGCATGGCAGCTTCAGGCTTGCGTTCTCTGCGCTGTGCCTCTGACATCTGTTCACGCAGGGAATCATTTTCAATCAGTGCTTTGCCAAGCTGTACCTGTTTTGCGAGATGCTTTGAGGAGACAGAGAGATGTCTTGCACCAAAAAAATGCAGGTTTGCAGTCTCACATCCCGGAATCGGAGCCGTGTGGACGATCGGGATATTTTTTACAAGAGATTCTGTCGAGGTAAGACCGCCAGGCTTTGTGTAAATGACATCGCAGGCATCCATAAAAAGGGATACATGATTGGTATACCCGATAATATGGACCCGTTTGTTAAAATGAAATTCTTTCCGCAAAATGCGTTCGATTTTTGCATTATTTCCACAGATGATCACAATGTGTTCTCCGTTCCGGCAGCGGAGTGCTAACTCAGCCGCAAAAACAGCCAGTTTTCCAAATCCCATACTTCCGCTCATGACGAGAAACATCGGAACATCCATCGGGAGGTGCAGTTTTTTTCTTGCAGCTTCCTTAGACAGATTTCTGCAGAAATCCTGCCGCACCGGAATGCCATAGGGAAGCAGTTTCTCCTCCGGAACGCCGCGTTTTACATACTCCGGGATCAGATCCTCGTGTGGAATCACATAATAATCGAGATTTGTCTCCTCCCAGAATGGGATACAGGTGTAGTCTGTTCCAACCGCAACTGCCGGTATATGCAAAAGATTTTTCTTTTTCATATAAGTCATTGTCTCCGCAGGATAAAGGTGCGGAGTGAGAACAATGTCAAAATCATGTCCGTCAATATAGGAGGCTAATTTTTTTCCCAATAAGGCGTTGGCAAAATAGACGGGAGATTTCCGTCTGGAACTTGAGATCAGCATTCCTACTTTATAAATAAATCCAAAAAAGAATGGAATATGTTTTACTATGCCAACATACGCTCCGGCAACGGCATGGGAGGTGCGTTTCCCGGATAAAAGAAACATATCCATCATTTCCACTGTATGCCCTTTTGATTCGGCGGCCTCCTTTACAGCTCTTCCGGCACTGTTGTGTCCTTCACCCGTATCACAGGATAATATCAAAATTTTCATAAATCTATAGAATCCCTTTCAAATTTCGGCTATAATCAGTGTAGCATATCGTATGTAAAATTACGAGAGAGAATTCTGGCGTAAGAATATCATTCAGGAGAGAGAGCATGAAACTATCAGGGAAAAAGGGAACAGAACAGTCAAAAAAGAAATCCGTCGGAAAAGCAAAGAAAGCATCTGAGGTAATAAAAGTTCCGGGAGACTGGCTTTATATGACACCACAGGAAATCGGTGTAAGACAGATATATGAAGCATTTGGGGAACAGGATGGCTATGAATTGGAAATCTGGGAAGATGCCGGAGTTCTTGAGATTGGAATGTCAGATGGAGCTTCTGTAGATATCGAGACAGCACAGATCCATCCAAAAGACGAGCTTACGGCTTCTTTTGCAGCAGAACATCAGGTGAAAACGGTTTTCCTTGTGACCTTTAAGCCGGAAACTTATGAGGAGGCAAAAAAGGTCATGCGCAGGATCATGGATAAAACCGGTGGATTCTTCTGCGGAGATACGGAAGACTTTACACCAATGTTTGCGTGACAGAATAGAGTGGTTGTAAAACAGATAAAGTATTTTTCTACAGGAAACAGGGAATCGCAGAGTAAATAAATGAGGGGCAGGATACGGACATGAACTTTGATTACATAAAAGAGGCAGAGCCTTCTACAGATGACTTGAGACAATTATATGATTCGTTGTATCAAAATTTGGAAAAAGCAGAGGAATTATATTGGACAAAACCACAGAGATGTGGCATGATGCTGCGCAAAGCAACGGAAAAAATCTGCCGGATTTATAATGGCTACTATGAAATCAATTTTCCGGAGAGTGCCACGCTGGAAGAGTATCTCTGTTATACAGGAGATGATGATCATAATGCGATGGTCAGCCGTTTTTTAAGTGTTGTGAGAAAAGAGCAGAGAGACCGTCTGGAGTGGCTTCGCGTGTGGGGCGATGAATGTGTTTTTATGGAGGAAAATCCAGACCAGATCAGACATAATGCGGATAAACTTTATCTGAATGTCAAAAAAATGATGGTGTACATGATGGAGGCAACAAAAGAAATGTGCACGCGTATTGATCATATGGAGAATCTGCAGGGAAGAAGTTTTGCGGATGATATTTTGCCAGGTTATCAGTCAGAAGAAGAATTAGAGGCTTTGGAAGAACAGCGGCAGAAGGAACAGCGGAAGAGTTTCTGGTCATCCCTGTTTGGAAAGAAAGAAAAGTAGCATTGCATTTACAGAAAAAGCTACAATGGGAGAGAAGCATGTCAAAGATTAAATTGATCGCCAGCGATCTTGATGGAACATTACTGTTAAATTTCGCAAAAAACTGCAATCCGGAATTATTTCCGATTGTAGAAGAATTAACGAGAAAAGGAATTTATTTTGTACCGGCAAGCGGACGACAGTACGTGAATCTGCAGAAACTATTTGCCCCGGTAAAAGATGATATTATGTATCTGTGTGAAAATGGAGCGCTGGTCATGCACAGTGATCAGGTTCTGGTGAAGAAGCAGTTTGAAGATTCCCTTGCATTGGACATCTGTCACACTGTGATGGATCATCCAGATTGCGAGATTGTCATTTCCGGTGAGAGAACTTCTTATCTGATTCCAAAGTCAAAAGATTTTGTGACACATGTGCGTGATGTGGTAGGAAATCATGTGACAGTGATTGATGCGCCGGAACGCATTGAGGAACCAATCATCAAGGTATCTTATTTTACACGGCCGGAGAAGCAGGAAAAAGCAACTGCAGAGTTTCGTGAAAAATATCCGGATGACCGTTGCATTATTGTGACATCGGGAAACCGCTGGGTAGATTTTACACCGCTTGGAACGAGCAAAGGTGCCGCCTTAAAAGAGATCGGAGAGCGTCTTGGAATCGCACCGGATGAGATGGCAGCATTTGGTGACAATGAAAATGACAGAGCGATGTTAGAATTTGTCGGTCATCCATATCTGATGGAAGTATGCAACCCGACCATGGAAAATATTGTGGCGGAACGCTGTAAAAAAGTAGAAGATACGCTGAAACAGTTTTTGTAGGGCTGCCATCACAGAGGAAGTTTAAATGAAAAAATTATTATCAGGTTCCTACTATATCGTGTTGCTTTTGGGAGTGCTATTTGTTGTCGGTAGTTTTCTGTTTGCAAAAAATGAAACACATTTCCGGAAGGGGGAGATCGCAGGACATCAGCAGATCACGCCCCAGAGCATTACACAGGTAGATGAAATGACAAAAGAATACATTTTCTCAGGAGAGCAGTTTACAGGGAAAAATATATGTCTTGCTTTTTATTCAATCCATCTTGGTATTGAAGTGTATGAAGATGGCGAGCTGATTTATAATCTGAAGCCGGTGCCGGGGATTTTTGGCACAACACCCGGGTCTGTCTGGAATTTTCTGGAGATCGATCCGGATTGTGGGCAGGTCATTGTGAGGACACATGCTGCGTACGAGAGAGTGGGCGGCGAGACACTGTCTTTTTATATCGGCGAGGCAGTCGATGAGGTGCTGTATCTCATACGCAATTCTGCAATAGGTGCGTGTGTGTGTCTGTTGGAACTGGCAATCGGTATATTTCTGATCATGTATTTTATCATTGGCAATAAAGGGATACGCATTGAAAACTATGTTTTGTATTTTGGATTATTTGCAGTGCTGATGGGCGCATGGTCTTTGAATGAGACGGTGCTGATGGCGCTTCTGGTCAAAAATACAGTGGCAGGTTCTAATCTTGGGTATATTTTGATCATGCTTATGCCTGCACCTTTTTCGATGTTTGTGCAGGGTTTTTTAATGCCGGAAGATAAATGGGCTGCCGGATCGATCACATTTTTAAGTGTTTTGAATATGGCGGCATGCGTTCTGCTCCATATGACAGGAGTACTTGAATTTCGGAATTCTGTAACATTTACCCATATATTAATGGCTATGGATATCCTATATTTGGGATATGCATTGGTTCATTACGTGAAGAAGCACGGCATGGATAGGATTGCAAAGACGAATATTGTGGGAATTATCATTCTTTTTGTTGCATTTGCTGCAGATATTATATTTTTTTATGTTATTTCAACTGTTGTGGATATTCTGGGAAGAACAGGATTCCTTGTTTATATCTGTCTGCTGGCATGGCTTGCAGCATCAGATTCCATGGAAAAACTTCATGAAGGACAGAAAGCTGCCATCTATAAAGAACTGGCA
>OMGL01000119.1_pt1 | contig 63452 bp, 41 predicted proteins | sample 1645831 | NCBI WGS metagenome assembly OMGL01 (sample SAMN00849301, study PRJEB25192) | human gut metagenome | reverse complement strand
GAAATAGGAGTAGATATTTCAAAAATACTTCAAAAAGATACAATACAAACATTAGTCCAGAAATCAGGAATAAGTGAAGAAAAAATAAAAGAAATAGGTTTAGAACCAAAAGATAAGATAGGAGGGACCAAGGGTTATATTACTCAAGCATATAGAGGAAAAGGGCAATCTACCCCGCCAACAGAAGAACAAGTAAAAATATTGTTAGATATGGGAATTAATTTAGAAAAACAAAAAAGAAATGTAACACAAGAATTTATAGAAAAACTGCAAAAATTACAAGAAATAGGAGTAGATATTTCAAAAATACTTCAAAAAGATACAATACAAACATTAGTCCAGAAATCAGGAATAAGTGAAGAAAAAATAAAAGAAATAGGTTTAGAACCAAAAGATAAGATAGGAAGCACCAAAACTACTATTGCTCAAGCATATAGAGGAAAAGGGCAATATACTCCACCAACAGAAGAACAAGTAAAAATATTGTTAGATATGGGAATTAGTTTAGAAAAAAAGAAAAATACAGGGCAAGACATTGGAAAAGCAACATTTGATGCTAGTGCAGAAAAATGTGATGAGGCACAAGAAACATTAGATAGGCTAGTAGAAAAAGCAAAAGAAGGAGGAATTATACATGGTAGCAACTAATTACAAAAATGCATTTAAAGAAGTATATGTAATACTAGACAGTTTAGTAGAAGAAGATTACAAAAAAATTCCTCCAGAATTAATTGAAACCATTTATCGAAATATGAACCAAGATTATAAATATGAACTAGATGAGGAACAAGAATTATCTACTCAAAAAATGTTACCAGAAACAAAAGCAATTCTATTTAATATATTTAGAGATTATTTATCAACAGAAGAACAAAAGCAAAAAATAATTAGAATGCAAAAAGAAGAAAGACAAAAAAATGAACTAAAGAAAAGAGAACAATATAATACAGATGTATTTGCAAATAAAGAACAAACAAACAATCCTGAAATTCAGAAAGAACAAGTAAGCCTGATAAAATATAAAGAAAGCATATTAAAAAAAATTATAAATAAAATAAAAAATATTTTTAAGATAAAATAAAATTGTTTGCTAATTTTAGCAGACAATTTTTTGTATTTTTATTATATTTATGATATAGTTAAATAAAAGTGGAGGGAAATATGAAATTTTTAGAAGAAAAATTAGAAAAACAATATGGAACAAAAATCACAAAAGAAATAATAGAAGGATATCAAACAAAAAGAAAAACAACACTAAGAATAAACACAATAAAAAGCAACATAGAAGAAATAAAAAAAGAACTAGAAAAAGAAAAAATAGAATACGAAACAATAAAATGGAGCAAAGAAGCACTAATAATAAAAAATGCAGACGAAAAAACAATACAAGAAATGGAAATATACAAAAACGGAAAAATCTATTTGCAAAGTCTATCATCAATGTTACCACCAATAATACTAGAACCAAAAGAAGGAACAGACATATTAGACATGGCAGCAGCACCAGGAGGAAAGACAACGCAAATAGCCGCACTTACAAATAACAAAGCACACATAACTGCATGTGAAAAAAACAAAATAAGAGCAGAAAGATTAAAATATAATGTAGACAAACAAGGAGCAACATGTGTGTTCATAATGCCAAAAGACTCAAGGTTTATAGACGACTTTTTCTCATTTGACCAAATTTTGTTAGATGCTCCATGTAGCGGAAGCGGAACATTAGACTACAATGATGCAAATGTAGAAAAATATTTTACAGAACAGTTAATAGAAAGGTCATCAAAGACACAAAAAACATTATTAAGCAAAGCAATAAAATTACTAAAACCAGGGCACGAAATGGTATATTCAACATGCTCGATATTAGATTGCGAAAACGAAGATGTTGTGTCATCAGTTATAAAAAACGGAAACATAGAAATTGTTCCTATAAACTTTGAAGGAATGGAAAAATTACCAATACTTCCAACAAAAATTTCTGGAACTCTATGTGTAAAACCGACAGAATTATATGAGGGATTCTTTGTTGCAAAAATAAAAAGATTATAGTATTATCAAAATCAAAAAACACTACGGAAAAAACGCAAAAAAGCAAAAATATTACAAAAAATGCCAAAATGTAATATTAATATAAAAAAAAAATAATAAAAGGAAAAAATAGGCAGAAAACGCAAAAATCCGTAAACAAAAATAAAAAAAACACAAAAACAAGTGCAGTTGACACTTGTTTTTTTATATTTATAATATTAAGAAAGAACGCGAAGAAAAGCAAGCAAAACAAACAAGAACAACAAAGCAAACAACATAATAAAAAAACAAATAAACAAAACAAGAAAAATAAAAGAAATGGAGGAGGAAAACTGTGAAAACAAAACAAAAAGAAACAACAAAAATAATAACAACAATAATAATAGCAACAATAATAATATTAAACACAATATACACACAAGCAGCCTCTATTTCAGTAACACCAACAGAAAACCAATACTTAGAACTAAGAGCAACAACAATAAACACAATGGACAACCAAGACAAACAAATAATATTCGAACTCTGGGGGCATGACATAGAATTCAAAGGATTCGACGTCAGATTCACATACGACACAAGCCAATACACCCCATCAAATATAGAAACAAATGCAGAAACAGAAGACGAAACAGAATTCTTCAAATTTGAAAACGAATTCACAGACTCATTAGAACTATTCACAATACCATATGATGGACAAGAAAAAGGCGGAATGAGAGCAATAATCTCATTTAATCCGCCAGTAACAGAAACAGAACACATAAAAAACAAAGAAAATGTAGGAATGATAGTAGACACAGGTGGAGACGTATTAATAGGAAAAATGAGTTTCAAAATGAACACAAATAAATTTGATATAAGCAGTTTCAAACTAGAAACATCAAACAATAATAGTCCAAAAACAGGAATAAAAATAAATGTAGACGGAGGAAAAACATACTACGAAGACCAAACATCATTCAGATTCACAGACAAAACAGAATCAAAAAACGCAGACCTAAGTAATATCATATTAAGTAAAGAACAGCAAGCAACAGAAGAACAAGAAACTACATATAAAGAATACGAATACACACCAAAATTTGACAAAAACACACAAGACTATGAACTAAGCCTATTAGAATACATGGACAGCATAGACTTAACAGCAATAAAAAGTGACGAAAAATCAACACTAAAACTAAAAATAGCAAAAAGAGACGAAAAAGGAAATACAATAAAAGACGAAAACGGAAATATAACATATGAAGAAAAAGACATAACAAGCGGAGAAAAAAATGAAATCACACTAAACAAAATAGGCGAAGAAGACACACAAATAACAATAGAAGTTACAGCAGAAGACACAAGAGTCAAAAAAGAATACCATATAACAATAAAAAAACCATATGGAACAATAAAAGGGAACATAAAAACACTGCCAACAGAATCAACGGGAATATATAAAGCAACAATAAGAATATATAAATCAGAAGACGTAAGCAAAATAATAGACTGGGGAACAGTAGAAAACGGAAAAACAGACACAATACACGAACAATTACTAGAATTAGGATCAAAAGACGAAGATACAAAAGATGATGGAACATATGAAATATATGTAATTCCAGGAACATACGATATTTTACTAGATAAACCAGGATACCTAGATCATATATACACAAAGCAAACAGTAAACGAAGGAGAAACCATAGACTTAGGAGAAAAAGAACTAAAAGCAGGAGACATAAACAAAGATCGGAGTAGTGCAAATACTTGACTTAACAGCACTTATGAGTGTATATGGAAAAGATTCAACCAGTGATGAATATGAACAAAAATACGACTTTAATGATGACAAAGAAATACAAATACTAGATATGTCAACATTAATGTCAAACTACTCAGAAGGAAGAGAAATAGAATAAAAATGAAAGGAAATGGAAAAAGAAAAATGGAAAAATTAAAAGAAAAAACCAAATTTTTCACAAAAACGAAAATATGTGCACTAATGCTTTTAGTAGCAATAATAACAAATATGTTCTCACCATATAGCGTACTATTGCAAGAATCACAAGCAGCAACTCCAGCAGCTGGAGAGCCATATTACGAATTATCTATAAGACCAATAGATGATGTAAACACAGTTGATGAAGACAATTGGACGGATGAAACATATTACTATTATTATGATTACTATCAAGGAACAGTTGATACAACAGACAACTATTCTGGAACAAGAGTAGTATTCATAGATTTAAAAGTAAAAGGAAGCTCAACAGTAAATGGAGCAGATATAAACTTAAAATATGATAATAGTAAATTGATACCTGCACAAGAATCATACACAGGATCAGGAAAAAATAAAAAATACTTTATACAAAATGCCACAGGATTTACAAACTCTAATTCAAAATCAAACCAAGATTTCGCAACAATAGGTTGGGGAACGCAAGCAATTAACGAATTGTACACAGATGAAAGCAGAATTAGAACAGGTGGAGCAGTAGCCCCAGGACAACAATACATATCAGATGGAGAAGTAGTAGGAACATTCATGTTTAAACTAGCAGATGGAATGACACTAGAAGACCTAGACACATCAACATTTTCATTAGTACCAGCAACAGGATTAAGCGAAGGACTACAAGTAGTATACTGGCCAAATGGAGTACAAAAATCAGTAGTAGGCTCAGACTACCTAAAATTTGATGGATTTGCAACAAGTGCAAAGAAAACACTAACAAATATAGCAATAAAAACACAACCAACAAAAACAGAATACTATAATACAGAAAAATTAGACCTTACAAATGGTGTTTTAACAGCAACATACAGTGACAACACAACAGAAGACATAAACATGAAAGACGCATTGACATCAGGAGACTTAACATTAGGTGCAACAACTGCAAACGCAAACAAAAAAACAACATTAAACTATCAAGGAAAAACAGTAGACTTTTCATATTACTTATTAGATAGTATAAATGTAAACAAACAATTAACAAAAATGAATTATGAACACGGAGACACAATAGATTATACAGGTGGAGAACTAAACGCAGTATACAAAAATGCAAGTGGAGTATCCAAAACAAAAGTACTAAAGATTAAAGATAGCATAGCCTCAAAAGAATTAACAACAAGTGCAACAAAAGCAAATGTTGACAAACCAACAATAACATATACATATCATTATAAAACAGCAACAATGAACTTAAGCATAACAGACCCAGTAACAAGCATATCAATAACAAAACAACCAACAACATTAACATATAATGATGGGGATACAATAAACTTAACAGGTGGACAAATTACACCAAGAACAAAAAGTGGAAAAAGTTTAACAGCAGTAGATATGACAAACAACAAAGTAACAGTAAACAAAAAAGTTGCAAGCATAAATGATGTACCAGCAGCAAGCAGATGGACAATTGCCGGAGGAGATGGATTACAAGCAGGAAATCAAACAATAACAGTAACATACGAAGGAAAAGCAGCAAATTTTGACATAGTAGTAAATGATACTATATCAAGTGTATCAGTAACAACACAACCAACAGCAAGTAACAAATATGGAACACCAGCAAATCAATTAAAATTTGATGGTGTAGTTGCAACAGTATCAACAACAGGTGGAGGAAAGTTTACAGTTGGAGCAAATTCATTAAAAATAGATACGTCAAAATATAATCCAAACACACTAACAGAACAACAATTTAGTGTAAGTTATGGAACTGAAACGGCAACAAATAAAATAAAATTAACATTAAAAAATTATGCAACAGGTGTTACTGTAAAATTCCCAACAACACAATTTAATTACAACACAACACTTGATGAAGTAATAGAAGACGCAACATATGTAGAAAATTATGCAGATGGAACAAAAAGCATAGACAAACCAATAGCAAAAAGTATGGTAAGTGGATATGTACAAAGACCAGAAGCATCACTATTTGATACAAAACACCAATATGACGAAAATTTAACAATAACAACAGGAGAATTTACAAATAATCAAATAGTAACAATAAAAGATATATTAAACAATATATCAATAGGAACAAAACCAAATAAAATAACATTTGGATATGGCGAAACATTCACTTCAAATGGTGGAGTAATAAATGGAAATTACGCAAGTGGAGCAATTGCAAAAATATCAATAGGAAATAGCAATGTAACACTTACAGAAGCGGATGGAAGCCCAATAAACATGAGTCCAGCAGCAAGTGAGTTCACAAATGGAAAAGCAACAAAAGCAATAAAAGTAACATACACAGAAAACGGAAAACAATACACAACAACATATAATATAAAAATAGAAGACGAAATAAGCAAAATAGAAATGGTTACAAATCCAAAAAGAGAATACAAATATAAAGAACCACTTTCAACTGCAAATGGAACAATAAAAGTAACTTACAAATCTACATTAACAGATACTATAAAATTAGAAGATGCAACAGTTACAGAAACAAGTGGAAAAGCATTTGACAACACAATATTAGGAACAAGAAATCTAACAGTAACATATGGAGGAAAAACAACAAGTTACGAAGTAAATGTAAAAGACTATGTAACAGGAATAAGCATTGCCCCAAATGCAATAACTGGAAAATACAATAGTAAATTACAAGATCTAATTAACAATAATAACATTATGTACACAATCACATATGCAAAAGCAGGAGCCAAAACCCCAGTTGCTCTAGCAGAAAGCATGGTAAGTGGATATAATAAAACAAGCGTAACAGATCAAACATTAACAGTAACATATGTAGACTCTGATGCAACAAGTGGAACAAAAACACAAACATTTAAAGCAAACTTAAAGGTATCATTAAGTAACCCAACACAATCAATAGCAATAAAAACACAACCAACAAAAACACAATACGGATACGGAGATACAATAGATTTAAGTAACGGAAAAATAACAATAACAAAAGCAAACGGAGACACAGAAGAAAAAGAACTAACAGACAGTAGTGTAAAAGTAACAGAAACAGACGGAAGCACAGTAGACTTAACCAAAGTAACATTTGGAAAAGACAACACAGCAACAAAGACAATAAAAGTAACATATGACGGAAAAGACACAACATACCAAATAAAAGTAACAAACAAAATAACAGGAATCAAAATGCACACAACACCAAAAGTACAATACAATGTAAATGATGCAATAGATTTAACAACAAACGGAAGCAACCCAGGAGAAATCTTAGTAACAAGACAAACAGGAACACCAAGTGTAGTAAGCATAAAAGACGTAAAAGTAAAAGTTACAGGATTTGACTCAAGCAAAGAAAACACAAAACTACCACTAACGGTAAGTTATACAGAAAATGGTGAAACAAAAACAACAACATACAATGTATCAGTAAAAGATACAGTAACAGCAATAAGCATGAAAAAAACACCAAGAACAGAATACAAATACAATGAACCATTAGACTTAAGTAATGGAACAATTACTATAACAAAAGGAAGTGGAACAAAAGATATTGCCATAACAGAAAACATGATAAGTGGATATGATCCAACAAAATTAGGAAAACAAACAATAACAATAACATACGGAGGAAAAACAACAAGTTACGAAGTAAATGTAAAAGACTATGTAACAGGAATAAGCATTACCCCAAATGCAATAACTGGAACATACAATGACGAACTAGAGGCATTAATAAATGAAAATGATATTATATACACTGTAACATATGCAAAAGCAGGAGCAACATCCCCAAGAGCTCTAACAGAAAGCATGGTAGCAGGATATAATAAAACATCATTAACAGCCCAAAACTTAACAGTAACATATACAGACAAAGATGCAAATAGTTACACAAACGGAAAAACATTTACAACAACATTAGGAATAAAACTAGACAACAACGTTGCAAAAATTACAATAACACCACCAACAAAAGCAGAATACAACCATGGAGACAAAATAGATTTAACAGGTGGAAAAATCACAGTAACATATACAGATGGAACAACAAAAGAAGAACCAATAACATCAGCGGTAATAACAGAAAAAGATGGTGGGGCATTAAATATGAACCCAACAATCTCAGAATACGGAAAAGACAATAAATTAAGTAAAACATTAACATTAAAATATACAGCAAAAAACGGAGTAACAGGAACAACAAGTTACCCAATAACAATAGCAAATACAATACAATCAGTTGCTATAGACACATTACCAACAAAGGTAAAATACAACATAAAAGACACATTAGACACAACAGGCGGAAAATTAAAAATAACCAGAGCAACAGGAAAAGCAGAAACAATAGACATTACAAAAGACATGGTAAGCGGATTTGACTCAAGCAAAGAAAACACAAAATTACCACTAACAATAAGTTATACAGAAAATGGAGTTACAAAAACAACAACATATACTGTATCAGTAGAAGATCCAATCACTTCAATGACATTAAAAACAACTCCAAAAACAGAATATAAATATGGAGAACCATTAGATATAAGTAAAGGAGTAATTACAATTGTAAGACCAAGCGGACCAGAAGACAAACAAATCACAAAAGAAATGGTAACAGGATATGATCCTACAAAATTAGGACAACAAGAACTAACAATAAAATACGGTGGACAAGAACTAAAATACAAAGTCAATGTAAAAGACTATGTAAAAGGAATAGTATTAACACCACCAGCAAAAACAAAATACGAATATGGAGAAAGCCTAGACTTAACAGGAGGAAATATACAAAAAATAATGGCAAGTGGAACTGCTACAACCCCAATAGCACTTACAGATAGCCAAGTAAAATTAAGTACATTTAATCCAAATAAAGAAGGAGCACAAACCATAAACGTAGCATACGAAGGATTTACAGAAAAGTTCGGAGTAATAGTAGAAGACAATCTACAATCAATAAAAATAAAAACTGAACCAACAAAAACAAAATATAAATATGGAGAAGCACTTGATATAACAGGAGGACAAATATCTGCAATAAAATCAAGTGGAAAAGCAGAAAATATTGATATTACAACAAGCATGGTATCAGGATATAATCCTAACAAATTAGGAAAACAAACAATAACAATAACATACAAAGGAAAAACAACACAATATAGTGTAGAAGTAGAAGACTATATAAAAGACATAAAACTAACAAATCCAAACAAACTAATATACAAAGTAAATGAAAAAATGGATTTAACAGGAGGAAAAGTAACACCAGTAATGGCAAGTGGAATAGCATCCCCAGCAATTCCAATGACAAACACTGATGTGACAATAACAGGATTTGACACAACAACAGTAGGAGCAAAAATAGTAAAAGTATCATACAAAGGAATAAGCAAAACATTTGGTATAACTGTAGAAGACAGATATAGTGAAATGAAAATAAAAACACTACCAACAAAAACAGAATACAAATATGGAGAAAGCCTAGACCTAACAGGTGGTACAATAGAAATAACAAAAGATAGTGGAACAAAAGAAACAATAAACATTACAAAAGACATGATATCTGGATACAATTCTAAGAAATTAGGATCACAGATATTAACAGTAACATACCAAGGATTAACACAACAATTTGTTGTAAAAGTAGAAGACTATATAGCTAGTCTAAAAATACAAAAACCTACAAAAGTAGAATACGAATATGGAGAAGACATAGAACTAACTGGAGGAAAAGTATCAATAATAATGGCAAGTGGAGCAATATCAGAAAGCACAGTAATGACAGGAGCCATGATAACAGGATACAATCCAAAAGCAGAAGGAACACAAACAATAAAAGTAGAATACAAAGGATTACAAGGAAACTTCCAAGTAAAAGTAGAAGACAAAATAAAAGGAATATCAGTAAATACTGAACCAGACAAAACAGAATACAAATATGGTGAAAACTTAGACATAACAGGAGCAACAATCGATGTTGTAAAATCAAGCGGAATAACAACAATACCAGTAACTCCAAATATGATATCAGGATTTAGTGCGACAACCCCAGGAACACAAATAATCAAAATAACATATGGTGGATTTACAACAAAATTTGTAGTAAAAGTATCAGAAAAACAAGAAGAACCAAAACAAGATGATAACAAAAAAGAAGATAACAAAGATAATGGAACAAAAGAAGACAACACAACAAACAAAAATGAAGAAATAACAAAAGATAATAATTCTACAAAGAAAAACTATGTAGAAATAGAAAGAAATGATGTAACAGAAAATCAAGAACAACCAGAAGAACAACAACCAGAAGAAGAGGTTAAAAAACCAACAATAACAAAAGAAAACCCAACAAAAGTACCAGAGACAAAACCAACAGAAACACTTGGTGTAAAAGATGAAAAAGCAGAAGACAAAGGAACAAAAGACAATAGTAGTAAACAAAAAGCCTCTATAATATGTCTAATTGCAGCAATATTACTATTAATATTACTATCATGCAGACGTAATGTAAAAATATATGTTAAAGAAAACGGAGAGTTTGTATTAGGCGGACTTGATAAAATAAGTAAAAACAATAAATACATAGATGTCGACAAGTATTTAGATGGAGATACTTACGAAAAACAAGTAAAAATCGTTCTAAGTGATTCAATATCAGAGAAATTAGATAAAGACAAAATTGAAATTAAACATAGAGAAAATAAAAAGAATTATAAGATAAAATACGAAGGAAAAGAGATTGAAATAATACTAAAATAAACAAATGTAATAAAACTCTACATAAAATGTAAAGAAAAATAATATATATATACTATACAAATAAATGGATTTATAATAATATATGTAGTTGTGTATTTTAAATATAAAAAATTATATATAATAGACGAATAGGCCTTATGTAAGGATAAATATGAGAGTGTAAAAGTAATCGCACGCATACAAAATTCTTGAAAATTCACTTCATGCGTGCGGAGTGGATAGGAAAGAATTTTGTAGATTACTTAAAATAGAACCAATAAGTTAATAAAAAGATGAAAATAAACATATAGGTAAAAAAACAGACCCGCATTTGGGTCTATTCGTCGTGCTCTTTAAAAATTACATGAAATTATGTACGCAATTATCAGTTGTTGCAGTTTATGGACTGTGAATAGTAACTATCAGTTAGTACATTTTACAGAAAAATTTAAAAAAAACTATATACGAAACAAAAGAAAAATGATAAAATGTAAAAAACAAAGGAGGAAATGAAATGAAAGAACTAAAAAGAAAACTAAAAAGAGCATTAACACCATATCACATAGCAACAACAATATGCTTAATAGTATTAATAACATCACTATGTATAATACTAAAACCAGAAACAAAGAAAACACCTAGCGGAATAACTGTAGTAAGCAGTAAAACAAAAGAAAACGAAGAAATAACAGAAGAAGAAGCAAAAGAACTAGCAATAAAGCAATTCAAAAAAATAGGAGAAAAAAATCTAGAAAAAAATAAAATTAACATAATAAAAATAGACAGAAATGGCGAAGAATACTACTATGTAACATCTGCAGAGAACACTGCAGAAATAAAAATTAAAGGCGGACAAATAACAAGAATAAATAGTGCAAGTGTAACAGAATAAAAATAAAAATAAACATAAAACAGATTAAAGCAAATTATGTATAACAGGGCTTTAATCTGTTTTTTTGTAATAAAAATAATAAAAAAATGTAAAATTAAGTCAAAAAACCTGTAACCCTTCTATTTCCGTAGTTCCATTATAAAAAAAACATTGTAATATAGAAAATTCCTACATTGAAAAAAAACACAAAAAATATATAATAAATAATATTAATTTTACAAAGGAAGGTATGAAGAAAACAATGTTAAGCCAAAAACTAAAGAAAGAAGTAAAAAGAAAAAGTCTAATCGCTTTAATTACACTAGCACTAATTGCAGCAATAGTAGCAGTAAGCAAAGTAAGTGTAAATTTAATAAAAACAGCAAAATCTAGTGACGGAAATAGTTACGAGGTTACATTAAGCGATGTTTATGACATGAAAGGGAAAAATGCAACAACAGCAAATGTAAAAATAGTAGGAGGATACAATTATTTTGTCTCTATGGACGCAAGTGGAAAAGTCTATGGATGGGGACAAAATAATAACGGCCAATTAGCACAAGGAAATACAACAAACTACTCAACACCAGTATACATGGGTATTGACAATGCAACAGACATAGCAACAGGTGCATACTATACACTTGTTCTAAAAGACGATGGAACAGTATGGAGTGCTGGATACAATGGAAATGGTGAATTAGGAAATGGAAAAACTGCAAACAAAACAAACTTTGTTCAAGTTATAAAAAACGATGGCGAAGCATTGGATAATATAAAAGCAATAGCAGCCGGATACAACACATCATATGCAATAACAAATGATGGCGAAGTATACACATGGGGATATAACGGAAAAGGACAAATGGGATTTGGAGATACCTCATCAAGAACAAAAGCAACAAAAACAACTTTAGCAGGAATAAAACAAATCTCAGCTGGAGAACATTATACAATTGCACTAGCAGAAGATGGAACAGTTTATGTATCAGGAAGAAACACAGAAGGACAACTAGGGATAGGAAATGACTCAACAATATATACATGGTCAAAAATGAAAAACATAAACGGAACCGCTCAAATGGAAAATGTAAAACAAGTAGCAACAGGAATATATCATACAGTAGTTTTAACAAATGATGGAAATATGTATGCAACAGGATACAATAATGTGTATCAATTAGCAGACGGTTCTTCAAGTACAAAAACAAAATTGCAACCAATGAAATCAAGTGACGGAAGCAACATGAAAAACATAAAATCAATTTATGCAGAAGGATACAATACATTTGCAATTACAAACGAAAACGAATTATACTCAGTTGGATATAACAATTATGGACAATTAGTACAAAAAAACAACTCAAATTTATCAGTACTAACAAAAACAAAAACAGAACAAAAAACAACAGCGATGGCAATAACAAGAAATCCAGAATATCAAACAACAGCATATATCGATGAAATAGGAAGAGTATACACAGTAGGATATAGTGCAGAAGGAGAACTTGGAAATGGAACAACAGATGTAGCATATGCATACAGACCATACAGCATAAGTGACTACAAAATTTTAGTAGAAGACAGCATAGTAAACTTAAAAAAAGGTGAAACATCAAATATAACACCAAAAATATCAATGGGATACAATCTAATGAGCCAAACATTTAATTATAACTTAGAATATGAATCATTAGACACATCAGTAGTAACAGTAAATGGAAAAACAATAACAGCAGTAGGAATCGGAACAACATATATACGAATAAAAGACGACACAAACAAAATCTATGGAAGTGTAAAAGTAAATGTAAATGAAACAGATGGAATAACATATCCAAAAGTAGCAGGAGGACAAAATCACCAAGTAGCACTAAAATCAGATGGAACAGTATGGACATGGGGATATAATGGATATGGACAACTAGGATTTGGTGATAAAACAACAAGAACAGAGCCAACAAAAACAAACATAGAAAACGCAATAGATGTAACAGCAGGTAACCAATACACAGCAGTATTAAAAGCAGATGGAACAGTATGGGTATCAGGATATAATGAATATGGAACAACAGGAGATGGAACATCAAGTACAAAATATAATTTCATACAAGTACAAGGATTAACAGATGTAGTAGCAATAGAATCAGAATCAAATACAATGCATGCATTAAAATCAGATGGAACAGTATGGTCATGGGGATACAACAGATATGGACAATTTGGTCAAAACTGGACAAGTACATCAGCATATGGAACACCAGTAAAAATGCGTAAAGTATCAAATGTAATGCAAATATCAGCAGGTGAAAACTTCGCAACAATGGTTGCAGCAGATGGAACAGTATGGGGTACAGGATATAATGATTATGGACAATTAGGACTATCAAACACAAGCACACAAACAGTACCACAACAAATGTTAAATCCAAATGGCTCAAATATATTAACAGGAATAAAAGAAGTATCATCAGATTACATTCAAACAATAGTACTAACAGATGATGGAAGAGCATATGGAGTAGGATATAATGGATATGGACAATTAGGAGACAATACATCTACAAATAGAACATTAATAGTACCAATGCTAAATAGTGAAGATAAAAATCAAATCACAAATATAAATCACATTTTAACAAAGGGAAATGCAACACTTGTAACAACAGGAGATAAACAACTATACTCAACAGGTTACTCAAACTATGGACAAACATTTGCAGGAAATACAACAACAACATATATGCTAACAAAAAGACAAACAGACAAAAAAATAATAACAATGGGAATGACAAGAAACACAGACTATCAAACAGGAACAATTATAGACGAATTAGGAAGAATTTATACAATTGGTTATAGTGGAAACGGAGAAATAGGACATGGAACAACAGAAACGTACACAACACAACCATGGTGTATAACAAACTCAAAAATAACAGTTGACCAAAATATAGTAGACCTAAAAGTAGCTGGAGATACATTTAAAATAAAATACAAAGAAGAAATGGGATTAAATCTACTAACAAATAAATTTTTGGGAACAGATATAAGTTTTAAATCACTAGATGAAAGCATAGCAACAGTAAATAATGAAGGTATAATAACAGCAGTAAAAACAGGAACAACATATGTAAAAATAATAGACAACTATAATAACTTAAGCAAAGCAATAAAAGTAAATGTAAATGGAAAAGATGGAAAAGTACAAGCCAAAATAGTAGGAGGATACAATCACTTTATAGGACTAAAAGCAGACGGGACACTATATGGATGGGGGTACAATGGATATGGCCAACTAGGGTTAGGAGACAAAACAAGTAGAACAAAGCCAGAAGAAATAAAAATGCCAGAAACAGAAAACCACTCATATCCAATAGATGTAGTTGCAGGAAATCAATATACATTAGTACTAAAATCAGATGGAACAGTATGGGCAACAGGATACAATGAAAATGGAGAACTAGGACAAAATAATGGAACAACAACAACAAAATTTGTACAAGTAAAAAATGAAGACGGAAATGGATATTTACAAAATATAGTAGGAATAGCTGCAAGTGGAAATTCAAGTTATGCAATGACAAAAGAAGGCGAAGTTTACTCATGGGGATATAACCGTTATGGACAACTTGGAGTAAATGACGGAACAACTAGACTATTACCAGTAAAAATGAAATATGTAAAAAACATTATGCAAATGAGTGGGCAAGATACAGCAGTAGCACTACTAGATTCAGATGGAAGTGTATGGACAGTAGGATATAACGGTAATTATGGATTAGGAATAGGAAATGACTCAAACAGATCATTACCAATAAAAATAAAAGACACAAATGGAAAAACACTTTACAATGTAAAAGAAGTCGCTTCAGGAAGACAACATATAGTTATATTAAAAGAAGATGGAAGTGCATGGGCAGTAGGATATAATGGATATGGACAATTAGGAGACGGAACTACAACATCAAAATCAATAATAGTTCCAATGAAAATATCAAATGAAGAAAAAGTACAAAATATAAAACATATTTATGCCGCTGGAGATGCATCAGCATTAATAACAGAAAAAGGAATGTATGTTACAGGAAACAACGACTATGGAGCACTATTTACAAAAGATGCAACAGATAGAGTGTACTTAAGCAAAGTAGAAGAAGAAAAAACAATACTAGCAGGAGCATTTACAAAAAATTACGATGGACCACAAACAGGAGCAATAATAAATGACGAAGGAAAAGTATGGACAGTAGGATATAATAGCAATGGAGAAATGGCAAACGAAACAGTACAAAACTTAAGAACACCATGGTCAATAAGTAAATTAAAAATAGATGTAAGCGAAAGTAATATAATTAATATTGAAAACATAAATGAAACAAAGCAAATAAAATATAAAGCAAAAATGGGATTCAATTTATTAACAGACACAATACCAACAGAAAAAATAACATTTACATCAATGGACAATAACATAGCAACAGTAGCAGAAGACGGAACAATTACAGCAAAATCAATAGGAACAACAACAATAAAATTACACGACGAAACAAACGACATATATGCAAGAATAAAAGTAAACGTTAATGGACAAGGAAATATAACACAAGCCAAATTAGATGCAGGAGCAAATCATTTTGTATCTTTAAAAGGCGATGGAACAGTATGGGGATGGGGCTACAATGGATATGGACAACTAGGAACAGAAAACACAAGCAACCAACTAAAACCAGTACAAGCAAAAGAACAAATAGTATCAGAAGATGGAACAACTAAAGTACAAAATGTAGAAAATGCAATTGATGTTGCAGCAGGAGGACATACAACATTAATACTAAAAGCAGATGGAACAGTATGGGCAGCTGGAAGAAATGAATATGGACAAGTAGGAAATGGTAACACAACAACTCAAAAAATATTCCAAAAAGTAAAGATAAACGCAAACGGAGAATACTTGCAAGACATAATTGCAGTAGCAATGGCAGACAGTACAAGTTATGCACTAACAAAAAATGGAGAAGTATATGCATGGGGATACAATAGATATGGCCAATTTGGACAAAACTACGGTGATACAAACGCACATTACTATCCAACTAAAATGCAAAAAGTATCTAATATTACACAAATTTCTGCAGGATATTATGACTTAATGATGTTAGACGCAGATGGAAGCATATGGAATGTAGGATATAATGACTATTCAGAATTTGGATTAGGAAATTCTTCTACATATTCATTACCACAACAAATGCTTGACCAAACAGGCAGAAAAATATTATACAATGTAAAAGAAATAGCAGCCGGAGGTTACCACGAAATAGTCTTAAAAGAAGACAACACAGTATGGAGTGTAGGATATAATGGATATGGACAACTAGGAGACTCAACAACATCAACAGCAAACATTATAAAACCAGTATTAGACACAAATGGAAAACAAGTAGCAGATGCAAAACACATCCATGTTGGAGGACATACAACATTTATCTCAAGAAATAAAAATCAAGAAGGAAAAAACCAAGGAATATATGTTATAGGAACCAATAACTATGGAAACTTATTTACAAAAGATAAATCATCTAAAGCATATGCTACACCAGTAGAAACAGATAAAGACATAATAGCAATGGCATCAACTACAAACAGTGATGTATATAATACAGGAGTAATAGCAGACCAAGATGGTATGGTATACACAGTTGGATACAACTCAAATGGAGAGATAGGAAATGATACAACACAAAATCTTACAACACCATGGTGTATAAGCAATAAAAAGATAAATGTAGAAAAAGATACAATAAACTTAAAAGTAAAAGGGGAAAAAGCACAAATAAATTACACATCAAATATGGAATTCAACCTATTACTAAAACAAGTTCCAAACTCAATATGCACATTTAAATCAATGGACGAAAAAGTAGCAACAGTAGACGCAAAAACAGGAGAAGTAACAGCAGTAGCAACAGGAACAACATTTATAAAATTATATAACAAAGAAAACGATTTATATGCAGCAGTAAAAATTAATGTAAATGGAACACAAGGAAAAATTCAACCTAAAATAGTAGGAGGATATAACCATTTTGTATCATTAAAATCAGACGGAACAGTATGGACATGGGGAAGCAATGGATATGGTCAACTTGGAACAGGTAATACTGTTAATAGTACACAACCAGTACAACTTGCAACACAAACAATAGATGACTCTAATAGAGTTATAACAACAAAAATAACAGATGCAAAAGATATAGCAACAGGGTATGGGCACACTTTAATACTAAAAGAAGACGGAACAGTATGGGCAACAGGAAGAAATGACTATGGACAATTAGGAAATGGAAATACAAAAAATCAAAAAACATTAACACAAGTAAAAGGACCAAACGGAGAAGGATATTTAAAAGACATAATAGCAATAACAGCCGGAAATGTATCAAGTTATGCACTAACAAAAGAAGGAAAAGTATACTCATGGGGATATAACTATTATGGTTCATTCGGAGTAGGATACACAACATCAGGCAATGCAAACTATTATCCAATCCAAATGAAAAAAGTAAACAATATAATCCAAATGTCTGCAGGAGAAAACCATATAGCATTACTAGATGCAAATGGAAGTGTATGGCAAGTAGGATACAATGGAAACTATCAACTAGGAACAAACAACTCATCAAACTACTCACTACCACAACAAATGCTTGACCAAACAGGAACAAAAATACTATATGGAGTAAAAGAAATATCTGCTGGAGACCAACACACAACAATACTAAAAGAAGATGGAACAGTATGGTCTACAGGATATAATGGATATGGACAATTAATGGATGGAACAACAAACTCAAAATCAATAATAGTCCAAGCAAAAGAAAGTGACGGAAAAGCAATAACAAATGCAAAACACATAAAATCAGCAGGATATTCAACATTTGTATCAAGAAACAAAAACGAAGACGGAGAAAACCAAGGACTATATGTAGGCGGAATGAACAACTATGGAGCATTATTTACAAAAGACACATCATATAAAACATATGCAACACCAGTAGAAACAGACAAAGACATACTAACAATGGCACTAACAAGAAACTATGATGGATACAACACAGGAGCAATTGTAGACGCAGACGGTATGGTATATACCGCTGGATATAATGCAGAAGGCGAAATAGGAGACGGAACAAAACAAAACACAACAACACCAACATGTATAAGCAAAGTAAAACTACAAGCAACACCATCAGTAATAAACTATCAAAAAGCAGGAGACACAGGAAGCAAAATAACATGCAAGACTACAGCAGGATTCAACCTATTATATGACAAATTAGAACAAACAAGTTGTAAATTTACTTCAAGTAACGAAAACGTAGCAACAGTATCAGAAGACGGAATAGTTACTGCTACAGGAACAGGAAAAACATACATAAAAGTATACAACCAAGGAACAGGAGCACACGCAGCAGTAAAAGTAAATGTAAATGGAACACAAGGAAAAGTATATCCAAAAATAACAGCAGGAGGAAACTTCTTTGCAGCACTAAAAGCAAATGGAGAAATATGGACATGGGGTTACAATGGATATGGACAATTAGGAACAACAGACAAGACATCAAAATTAAAACCAACAAAAACAAACATTTATGACTCATCTGATAATACACAAAAAATATATGCAATAGATGTAGCATCAGGAAATAATCACACAGTAGTACTAAAATCAGACGGAACAGTATGGGCATCAGGATATAATGGATATGGACAATTAGGAAATGGAACAACAACAAATTCAAACGAATTTGTACAAGTAAAAGACTCAACAGGAAAAGGATATTTAACAGACATAATAGAAATAGCAGCAAATAATTGTATGACATATGCATTAAAATCAGATGGAACAGTATATTCATGGGGATATAACTACTATGGAAATTTAGGACAAGGATATGGAGATAATAGTGCACATACAATACCACAAAAAGTACAAAAAGTATCAAATATAATCCAAATATCATCAGGAGAAAACTACCTAGCAATGTTAGATGCAGACGGAAGTGTATGGTCTGTAGGATACAATGGATATGGACAATTTGGAACAGGAACAACAGGCTCAACAGGTGTAGCACAACAAATGAAAAACTCAAATAACACAGGAATACTATATGGAGTAAAAGAAGTATCTGCCGGAACAATACACACATTATTAGCAATGGAAGATGGAACAGCAATGTCTGTAGGATACAATGGATATGGACAATTAGGAGATGGAACAACAAATACAAGATATTTACCAGTTCAAATGATAGACACAGAAAACAACAAAGTAACAGATGTAGAAAATGTATCAGCAAATGGATATTCAAGTATAATAACAAGAAACAGCGAAACACCAGATGATGCAGGAATATATGTTACAGGATACAACAACTATGGACAATTATTCACAAAAAACACAACAACAAGAACAAAACTAGAAAAAGCACAAACTGACAAAAACATAATAACAACAGCCAGCACAACAAATGTGTCATACCAAACATCAGCAATAGCAGATAGCCTAGGATTAGTATACACAGTAGGATACAATGGAAATGGAGAAATGGGAGATGACTCTACAACAACTACAATAAACCCAACAAATATTTCAGAAGCAAAATTTGAAGTAGATGACCAAAGAATAATATTAAACTTAAACAGTAACAACAATCAAAAACAAATAAATGCTGCAACAGATTTAGGATTTAACTTATTATATTACCAAGTTGAAGGGGAACAACTACAATATAAGAGTTTAGATACAAACATTGCAACAGTATATAACAACGGAATGGTAACAGCACAAAATTATGGAACAACAAAAATAGAAGTAAGCACAAACAAATTACCAAACAAAGCAATAGTTACAGTAGAAGTATTAAGAAAAGACGACATAGCTATGCCAAAAGTAGTAAGTGGACAAAACTTTACAATAGCATTAAAAGCAGATGGAACAGTATGGGCATGGGGATATAATGCAAATGGACAACTAGGACTAGGAGACACAAGTAACAGATACAAACCAACAAAAATAGACATAGAAAACGTAATAGACATAGCAGCAGGAGATAGTCACACACTATTACTAACAAAAGACGGAAAAGTATACTCTTGTGGAACAAACTCATACTCTCAATTAGGAAGAAGCGGAAACACAACAAAACCAGAGGAAGTACCAGGCCTAGAAAACATATCACAAATAGCAGCAAGTACATATAACTCTATGGCACTAACAAAAGACGGAAAATTATACACATGGGGATACAACGGAAACGGACAATTAGGAAATGGAACTACATCAGGAACTGCAACACCAATAAAAATAAAATTAGACGGAATAATAAAAATAGCAGGCAAAAACCAAACATCAACTGCAGTAACTGCAGACGGAAAATTATACACATGGGGATACAATGGATATGGACAACTAGGAAATGGAAATACATCAAACCTATATGTACCAACAGAAGTAATGGAATTAGAAAACATAGTAGATGTAGCAGTAGAAAACAATACAATAATAGCATTAGACTCTAAAGGACAAGTATACTCAAGTGGATACAACGGATATGGAAACCTAGGAAATAACACAACAAATGGAAGAAACAAATTCGGAAAAGTAATTGAAAGTATAGAAGAAGAAACAAAAGAACCAACATACCTAAGCAATGTAAAACAAATAGAAGCAGGAAACGAAACAACAATAGCAATAAAAAAAGACGGAACTGCAGTGGCTTGGGGATATAATGGATATGGACAACTAAGCAATGGAAACACAACAAATGCATTACTAGCAACAGAACTAAAATACAATAAAGATGGAGACAAAGTAGACGAAATAATAGATGTAGCAGTAAGCAATGAAGGAACAACAATAGTAAGAAAAGACGGAAAAGTATGGACAGTAGGAAAAAACAACCTAGGACAAGTTGGAGATGGATCAATAACAAACAGAACAGAATACACATGTATAAGCAAATCAAGAATAAGTTTTGATAAATCACCAATAAGAATAAAAGGAATAGGAAAAACAGAAGACATATCAGCAAAAATGATAGCAGGATTTAACCTATTATATAATTCTGTAGATAACCAAAAATTTGAATTTTCAATTAAAAATTCAAACATAGCACAAATAGGTAAAAACACAGGAAAAGTAACATCAGTTAAAAAAGGAAAAACACAAGCAACAGTAACAGATGTTTACTCAGGAGAAAAATCAACAGTAGATGTATATGTACTAGGAAACGAAGACCTAACATTCCCACAAATAGAAAACTATAACTACTCAACAGTAACACTAAAAGCAAACGGAGAAGTATGGAGTTATGGATACAATGGATATGGACAACTAGGAACAGGAGACACATCAAACAAAATACTACCAACATACACAGGAATAAATAATATAGTATCAATTGCACTTGGAAGTGCACATACAGTTGCAGTCGACAAAGATGGACATGTATGGACATGGGGATACAACAATTATGGACAACTAGGAAATGGAACAACAACATCATCATACACAAAAGTACAAGTAAAATCACCAGATGGGGAAGGTGTATTAGAAAACATCATAGCAGTAGCGGCCGGAGACAGTTACTCTCTAGCATTAGACAAAGACGGAAATGTATATGCATGGGGATATAATGGATATGGAAACTTAGGACTAGGAGACACAAACACAAGAACATTACCTGTAAAAGTGCAAGCACTAGAAAAAATAACAAAAATAGAAGCCTCAAATGTATCAAGTTTTGCAATAGACAGTAACAACAAACTATGGGTAGCAGGATACAACGGATATGGAAACCTAGGAGATGGAACAACATCAAATAGAGCAACATTTACACAAAATCCAATATTGGACGAAGCAGCAGACGTATCAGCAAGTCCAGTAAATAGCACAATTGCATTATTATTAGATGGAACAGTATGGGGATTTGGAAACAACACATACAACGCACTAACAAATGTAGGCGGAGCAGTACCACAACAACTAACATCAGAAGAAGGAAGTCTATCAAACATAACTGCAATAAACGAAGGATACTATTCAGGATATGCAATAACATCAGAAGAAAAAGTAGTAACTTGGGGATTAAACAACTATGCACAATTAGCAACAGGAGACAAAACAACAAAAACACTTGCAACATATATGAAAGACAAAGAAGGACAAGACTTTACAGACGTAATGATAGTATCAGGAGGAACATACAATACAGAAATTGCAAAAAATGACGGAACAGTATGGAGTATAGGATACAATGGATATGGAGAATTAGGTGATGGCTCAACAAACTCTATAAACTACTTAGAATCAATATCAACACAATATATAGAATTAGCAGAAAGAGAAGTAACACTAAAACTATCAAATCCAACATATCAAATACAACCAAAAACAATATATGGATTTAACTTATTATATGAAGAAGCAACAAACAACGGATTTAAATATGTAAGTTCAAATACAGACATAGCAACAGTTGACAAATACACAGGAAAAGTAACTGCTAAAAAAGAAGGAAAAGCATACATAACACTAAAATCAGTTAGTGGAGAAGACGAAGCAGTAGTAAAAGTAAATGTAATAGGAGAAGACAAAAAAACCGCAGAAAAAGTTGTAGTAGGAAATATACACTCACTAGCACTAAAACAAGATGGAACTATTTGGGCATGGGGTGATAACTCAAATGGAGAAATCGGAAATGGAGTAGCAAACAGTGCATATATAACAGAACCAACACAAGTAGAAAAAGGAGAATACACAGAAGTAATACAAAGCACATCACCAGACGGTTCAATAGTTACAACAACAACAAAAGCACAAAAAACATTAGACGACATAAAAGACATAGCAGCAGGATACTATTACAACTTAGCACTAGATGCCGAAGGAAATGTATGGGCATGGGGATATAATGGATATGGACAACTAGGAAATGGAACAACAGAAAACAAATACATCCCAACAAAAATAGAAAAACTAAAAGACATCAAAAAAGTATATATAAGTGGAAACACAAGTATAGCAATAAACAACAAAGGTGAAGTATATGTATGGGGATATGAATATTCAAAAGAACCAACAAAAATAAAAACATACAACAAAATAGTATCAGCTTCAGGAAAAATAATGTTAGCAGAAGACGGAACAGTATGGACACTTGCAAATAACCCAAATAGAATAGCCGGAATAAACAATATTGTAGAAGTCGCTTCATCAGATAATAGTTATTATGCATTAGACACAAAAGGAAATGTATGGGCATGGGGATATAATGGATATGGACAATTAGGACAAGGAAACACAACAAACTCAAGCCAACCAGTAAAAGTACAAGCAGAAGAAATAACATTAGACTCAGAAGGAAACGAAACAAAAGAACAAAAAACAATAGAAAACATTGTAGAAATATCATCAGGAAACAATAGTATAATGATGGTAAGCAAATATGGTGAAATATACTCATGTGGATACAGTGCAAACGGACAATTAGGAACAGGAGAATATACATCAACTATACCAGTTGCAAGAAAAGCAACAAATGCAAAAGACATAAAACTTGCAAACACAAACACATATCACTCTATCGCATCAGACACATCAGGATTTGTATACACAACAGGATACAATAGATATGGAGAATTAGGAGACGGAACAACAAATACAAGAAATGTATTTACAGTAATAGGAGATACATATGTAAATGTAGGTTCTAACGTAATATCAGTAGAAAAAAATGAAACAAAACAAGTAAATGCTTCATTAGACAACAAATTCAACTTAATAACAGACAAAGTAGATAGTGGTAATATGACATTTATGTCATTAGATACAGACATAGCAACAGTTGATGAAGACGGAATAATAACAGGAAAAGAAATAGGAAAAGCAGAAATTGTTGTAACACACAAAATAACAAACAAAACAGCAACAATATTTGTAAACGTAGTACCAGAAGGAAAACAATCTGTACCAAAAGTAGAAGTAGGAAACACACACACAGTAGCATTAAAAGCAGACGGAACAGTATGGACATGGGGAAACAATACATATGGACAACTAGGAACAGCAGATAACAACGCAAAAGCAACTCCAGTAAAAGTAACAGCATTAGAAAATGTAATAGATATAACAGTAGGAAACGAAAATACTATGGCAGTAAAAGCAGACGGAACAGTATGGTCATGGGGATACAATGGATATGGACAACTAGGAGATGGAACAGGATCAAACAGAAATAAACCAGTTCAAGTAATAAAAAATAATGGTACACCACTAACAAAAATAGTAAAAATAACAAGTGGAAACAACAAAACAATAGCACTAGACACAGAAGGAAATGTATGGGCATGGGGATATGGATATGAAAGTACAGCAACAAAACTAAGCAAACTAGAAAACATTATAGACATATCAGCAGACTATGCAGCAGACCAAACAGGAAAAGTATACAAAATAAGTGATTATACACAAATAGAAGCAGAAAAAGTAATAAGAATATCACAAGGATACAATCACACACTATTCCTAAGAAATGATGGAAAAGGATATGCAATTGGAAACAACGAAAAAGGACAACTAGGACAAGGAAACTCAAAAAATACATCAAAACCAGTATTCATACAAAACGAATACGGAACAGACGCAATAAAAAATATAAAAGAACTAAAAGCCGGAAAACAATTTTCAATAGCATTAATGAAAGACGGAACAACATATGTATGGGGAGCAAACGAAAACTATAAATTAGCAACTACACAAGACACAAATCAAATGTTACCAAAGAAAAACGACAGAATAAATAAAGCAATATCTGTTGATGCAGGTCAAAATAATGGTGCAATAATAAATAAAGACGGATTTGTTTACACATGGGGACTTGGAAAATACGGAGCACTAGGAAATAAACTATATAACACAACAGATGAATTAACATTGGTAGGAAGAGAAGATGTTGGACTAAGTTCAAATAATATAACAATACATCCAGGTGAACAATATAATTTAACTGTAACAAACAAAACATTTAATGTAATAAAAGATGTAGTAGACAATAGCCAAATGAATTACACAACAGGAAATTCAAACATAGCAAACATCACACAAAATGGAACAATAACAGGAATACAAACAGGAAAAACAACAATAGAAGTAAACAAAGAAGGAACAGACTACACAAGCATAGCACAAGTAACAGTATTACCAGAAAATGTAGAAATAGAACCAATGGCACTAACAAATGGTTCACACACAGTAATATTAAAAGCAAATGGAACAGTATGGAGTTATGGATTAAACTCAAGTTATGAACTAGGAAATGGAACAACAAAATCAACAGACATACCAGTACAAGTAGCATTCCCAGAAAACACAAAAATAAAACAAATAGCAATAGGAAACACACATAACCTAGCACTAGACACAGAAGGAAACGTATGGGGATGGGGAGCAAATGCAAACTATGCATTAGGAACAACATCAAGCACACCAGTAAAATTAGGAATAACAAACATCAAAAAAATAGCAGCAAACAATAATCAAAGTATGGCATTAACAAAAGACGGTTATGTATATGTATGGGGATTAAACGCAAATGGAGAATTAGGAACAAGAACATACCAAAACGTACAAGAACCAACAATGCTACCATACGTAAGTGATATATTAGACATCTCAATGGGAAAAAATCATACACTATTGTTAACAACAAGTGGAAAAGTATTGGCATCAGGACTAAACGTATATGGACAAACAGCAAATGCAGAAGGAAAAACAAACAAATTTGAAGAAATAAAACTAAATGAACTAATAGGAAAAATATCAGCAGGTGACAATCATAGTGTTCTATTAACAACAAAAGGAGAAATATATACATTTGGTTATAACGTAAAAGGACAATTAGGAAACGGAAACAACAAAAACACAAATATACCAACAAAAGTATCAGGAATAAGAGACATTATGGACATATCCGCTGGAAAAAATCAAACAATAATACTAAGTTCAAACAAAATACTATATTCAACAGGTTCAAATGAACAAGGAGAACTAGGAATAGGAACAGACGAAAACAAAGTATTATTTACACAAATAAAAACAATAGACAATATGATGAGCATATCAAGTGGAAACACATATAATGTAGCAATAAGATATGATGGAGAAGTATATGCATGGGGAGACTATTATCATGGAATACAAAACATAAAAACAAAAACAAACAGTAGAATACCAGTAAAAATAGGAAACGACTCATCATACGCAAACGAAAAAGAAATAACATTAAATGTAAATTCAAGTAAACAAATAGAAATAACACCAAAATACACATTTAATGTATTTAAAGAAGACGAAATGTATAACGACTTTAGCTATGAAACTATAAACGAAGAAATTGCCAAAGTAAACGCAAAAGGAACAATTACAGGACAAAAAGTTGGAACAACATGGGTAAAAGCAACAGAAAAAGCAACAGGAAAAGAAAATGTAATAATAGTAAGAGTTATAGAAGAAGGGCAAAAAGTCGCTCCAGAAATATCAGGAGGAGATAATTATGCAACAATACTAAAATCAGATGGAAGTGCATGGGGATTTGGATATAACTCAGACGGACAATTAGGAAACGACAAATTAATACCAACAAACATACCAAGTCAAACAAACATACTATCAACATACAAAAAAATAGATACAGGAAAAGGATTTACAGTAGCAATAAGAGAAGACGGAACAGTATGGGCTTGGGGAGATAACACATATGGTGTATTAGGACAAGGAAACAGAGCATCTGCCAAAAAACCAATACAAGTACAATCATTAGAAAACATAGTAGACATTGCAGCAGGAGAAAATCATGTAATTGCACTAGACAGCCAAGGAAAACTATATACATGGGGACTAAACAGTTCAGGACAATTAGGAAATGGGGAAACAAAAACAGTAACAATACCAGAAAAAATAAATGGAGTAGGAAATGAAATAATTTCAATAGCAGCAGCCGGAAATATGACATCAATTGTAGACTCAACCGGAAAAGTATATGTATTTGGTGACAACACATCAGAACAAATAGCAAAACATGTATATAACAAAGACAAATATGGACAATTAATACAACCTGCCACAAACCTATATTATACACAACCACAAGTAGTATATGACACAGAAAATACAGTAAAAGTTGAATGTATGAAAAACGCAATAGTAGTACTAAAAACAGATGGAAGCACAGAAAAAATATACAAATACGCAAAAGAAGAAGAAAAACAACAAGAAAAAATAGCAACAGAAGGAATCGTAGACATAAATAGCACAGACGAAAGCGCAATGTTACTAGACAAAGATGGAAATGCATACACATATGGAAACAACAAAAATGGACAAGCCGGAATCGGAATTAACACAAGTACAGAAAAAACACAAAAAATAACAACACCAGAAAAACAATACATAGGCTTAGGAGCGGGATACAAAAATAATTATGTAATTGATGCACAAGGATTTGTATATGCAGCAGGAAACAATGAATACGGACAATTAGGAAACAGTACATATGACGATAGTTTTAACTTCACATTAGTAGGAGACAGAAACTTCAAAATAATTCCTGAAGCAAGAACAATGAAACAACCAGAAGAAGAAAAAGTATCATTACAAACAAATATATTTAATGTATTCAACAACGAAACGAGAAAACTAACAGACTACGAATGGTCATCAAGCAATACAGATGTAGCAACAGTAGAAAATGGAGTGATAACCGCTCAAGACATGGGAGAAGCAACAATTACAGCAACAGACAAAACAACAGGAGCAAAAGCAACCGCTTTAAGAGTTGTACAACCATTAGACGAACAAAGAATAGACACAATATACGTAAACGGCAAAACAGCAAACCTAGTTGGCGAAAATAAATATGGAGTATCAGTTGTAGCAAACAGAGATGGAACAGGAACAATAAAAATAACAACAAAAGACACAACAGACAGCATAAGCATAGACCAAGGAGCAACATATGTAACAGGAACATTAATGCAAGACGTAAAACTAGACACAAATCCTAAAATTGTAAAAATAAGAGTAAAAGCATCAAACGGTAAAATAGTAGATTTCATACTAACAATTGATGTAGTTTCAGAAAATGCTGGATTAAAAAATCTAACAATAAATGGGGTAGAAGCAACATCAATAGGGGCAAAAGAATATGAAATAATAATACCAAATTCAACGGTAAAACCTGAAATAACAGCAATAACACAACACTCAAATGCAAAAGTAAGCATAGACAACGGAGCAAGAGAAATAAAACAAACAACAAAAACAGTAGATATGCAAACAAAAAATAAAAAGGTAATACCAATAGAAGTAACAGCAGAAAGTGGAAACATAGTAGAATACACATTAACAATATACAAAGAAGATGCATTAACAGAATTAGACAATGTAAAAGTAGATGGAGTAGAGGCAACAAAAATAAGCAGAGACACATATAAAGCAATAATAGAAGCAGACCAAGAAACATCAGAAATATGTGCAACAAGTTTATATAAAACTGCAGAAGTACAAATAAACAATTTAGGAATAGAAACAAATGTTACAACAAAAATAATATCAACACTAAAAGAACAAACAATAGTAAAAATATATGTTACAGCAAAAGAAAACGAAAGAGAATATACACTAATTATTGATAAAAAAGGAACAGAAAACAACTTAGGACTACTTGCAGTAACAGTAAATGGAACTGTAATAAATCCAATAGGAAACATATATAATGCATATATTGGTCAAAACGCAAAAACAGCAGAAATAACAGCAGTAACAATAAACGACGGTGACCTCGTAAGCATTGGGGAACAAACATCAGAAGTTCATACAACAACAGCACAAGTAGAATTAGATGGAGATACAACATACAAAATAATAGTAACAGACCCAAATAATGCAGAAAACAAAAAAGAATATACAGTAAACATCAAAAAACCATCAGCAGATGTAAGCATAAAATCAATAACAGTAGGAAACTCAGAATTTTCAAAAATTGCAAAAAGAGTAGAAGGAACAAATATTTACGAAGTAAGTATTCCAGAGGAATATCAAGAAATAGAAGTAATAGGAGTAACCAACTACGAATTAGCATATATAAGTGCCAACGAAGAAGAATATGAACAAAACACAACACAAAGAACAATAACAGTAAGCAACAATCCAACAACAATAAAAATAAATGTTAGAGCACAAAATGGAGACATAGAAGAATACACACTAAAAATTAACCGTCAAAATGGAAACAAAAACCTAAAGAAAGTAACAGTAGACGGAAAAGAAGCAACACTAAGTAAAACAGAAAAAGACACATATGAATACACACTAGATAAATTAACAAACAAAGTAAACATAGGAGCAATAACAGAAGAAGAAAAAACAAAAGTTGGAATAAACACATACGAAAAAGAACAAAACGCAACATATAGAGATGTAGAAATGCAAGGAAAATCAATAGTAACATACATCACAGCAGAATCAGAAGACGGAACACAAAAAGAATACAAATTAATAGTTTACGCATTACCAGATAATATCAAATTATCAAGTGTAAAAGTAAACGGAAAAGAAGCAGAAGCAGTTCCAACAAACAAATACGAAACAAGAATAAACAAAGAAGAAACAAGTTTTGAAGTATATGTAATACCAGAAGACCCAAAAGCAAAAGTACAAATAGAAGAAAGTCCAGAAGTAGTAGGAACATCAAGTGCAACAATCATGAAAAATGCAGAAACAGTAAAAGTACAAATAAAAGTAACTGCACAAGACGGAACAGTTGAACACTATGAACTTTCAGTAGGAAACAAATCAGATGACTGCAAACTAGCAATGATAAAAGTTGATAATGAAGTAATCGAAGCAAACAAAAAAGACGGAAAATTCTATGTAAACAAAAAATATGCCACAAAATCTGTAGATGTAGAAGCAATAGCAAACAATAAATTAGCAAAAGTAAGCATAAACGATTCTGTAGCAGAATTTGAAAAACAAAAATCAAATGTAACAACACCAGATGATATAAACTATATTGTAGTAAAAATTACAGCAGAAGATGGAACATCAAAACAATACGAAGTTGTTGTAAATAAATTATCAAATAACACAAAATTAGAAGCAAACATAACAATGGTAAACAACAACCAAACTGAAACAAAACAAATAACATTTGACGAAAACAATAAAGCAACAGTAAAAATTGGTAACAACGAAAGTGTTGATTTAACAGGAATATTAAAAGATACATTAGCAACAATATCAATAAACGGAAGCCTAAAAGAACAAGGAAAAGCAACAAAAACAATAGTAACAACAGAAGAACAAACATCAACAACAATAGAAGTAACAGCCCAAGACGGAACACAAGAAAATTATACAGTTACACTTGTAAGAAATTCATCAAATAATATTCTAGAATCAATAAGTGCAAAAGGATTAACAGCAGAAAACATATTAAAAACAGCAGAAAACAGTTATACAATAGAATTACCAGACACAATGCAAAACGTAGAAATAACAGCAAAAGCACAAAATGAATTTGCAACAGTAAAAATTGGACAAAACGAATACTCAACAACAAACACTGCAAAAGCAACAATAGAAACACAAGCAGACACACAAAAATTCAACATTACAGTAAAAGCAGAAAATGGAGAAGAAAACACATACGAAATAACAATAAACAAAGTAACAGACTTAGGAATAACAAGTATAAAAGCAAATGATGTTGAATGTGAAAAAGAAAATGGAACATACATTACATATATTGACAAAGGCGTAACCGAAGTTGGACTAACAATAGTACCAAATAACCCAATAGCATTAGTAAGTACAAAAGTTGGAACAGACGACTTCAGTAAAGCAGAAGCAAATAATACACACATTATAAATATTCCAATAACAAAAGAAGAAACAACAATATTAATAAAAGTTCAAGACCCAAAAGACGAAAACAGAACAAAAACATATAGCGTAATAATAAAAGAAAAATCACACGAAGCGGATTTAGAAACAATAAAAGTTGACAACAAAGAGGCAATAAACATGAATAATGAATATTACGCAACAACCACAACAACAGCAACAAACGCAAATGTATATATCAAAGCAACAGAAAGTCATGCAAAAGTAAAAATAGAAACAATAGGAGAAGAAACAGGAAGCATACAAAAAGAAATACAATTAAGCGGAGACAAAAAGACAAAATTAAAAATAACAATAACAGCGCAAGACGGAGAAACAAGTAAATCATATATACTAGAAATAGAAAGAAAATCAACTGATACAACATGCCAAATAACAATAAATAACACAAAACCAGACGAATATGATTCAAGCACAAACACATACACAAAATATATAGAAAGAAACAAAGACGAATCATCAGTAGAAGTAGTAACGACAAGTGACAGTGCAACAGTAGAAATAGCAGGAGAAACAGCAACACAAGTATTATCAAAAACAATATCAACTGCAAACGAAAAAACAACAGTAGACATTATTGTAAAATCTGAAAGTGGAGAAAGCACAACATACCATGTAAACATCATAAAATACTCAACAGACAACACAATAGCATCTATTAAAGTAAATGGAAAAGTAGTAAAAGAACAAGACGGAAAATATGCGGTACAAGTATCAGACAACGGCAATGACGAACAAGAAGCAGAAATAGAAGTAATTTCTAATAATGAAAAAGCAAAAGTACAAATAGGTGATGGAACAGAATGGTTTGAAAACATAGCAAACTCAACAGTAACATTTAAAGATGGAAAAAGAGTAATAAAACTAAACATAAATATAAAACCACAAGACCCAGACACACAAACACAAACAAAAGAATTAGAAATTACACTAGTATCAAATGATAACAGAATAAAATCCGTAAAAAACGGAGAAAAACAAATAACAGAATATGATGCGGAAACACATACATATACAGAATATATAAAGAAAGATGTTGAAGATATAACACTTGCAATAGAATCAAACAGTAAATACACAACAATAAAATCTGGAAAATCAGAAGGAAAAGGACTATTATCAATAGGAAACATAAATACAAAGGATAAAGACGAAGTAACAGTTACATTTACAGCAATATCTGAAACAGGAAGAGAACAAGAATACACAGTAAAAATATACAAAATGTCAGATAATGCAAATGCAGAGCACATATATGTAGACGGAAAAGACATAATAAACAACTTCACAGGAGACACAGAAATTCCAACATACATAATGTCAATTTCAAAAGAAAAATCAAATGTCCAAATAAAAGCAATAACAGAAAATAAATATGCAACAATAAAAATTGGAGACGAAGAAATAGAAACAGCAACAGCAACAAAAAATATCAAACTAAGCCTAAGTGACTCATCAATAACAGTACCAATACTAATAACTTCACAAGACGGAACAACAACAAAAACATATAACATTATATTAGTAAGACTATCAGATAACACAAAAATACAATGGTTAGAAGTAAATGGAAAACACATTATTGAAAACGAAAACGGAGACTATGAAACAACAGTAAAAGCAAGCGAAGAAACAGCAAAAGTAAAAATAGCAACAGAAGACGTTTTAGCAAAAGTCACAATGGGAGGTAGTGAAGAAGTAGGCGGACTAGAAGAAACAATAATACTACCAGAAACTGGAGATACAATAAAAACAATAACAGTAACTGCACAAGACGGAACTGTTACAACACATAAACTAATAATCCATAAACAAGTAAATGACTTAGGATTAAAAGAAGTATACCTAAATAACAGAAAAGCAACACAAATAGACGAGACAACATTCGAAATAGACGTTATGAAAGGAACAGCAACTGCAACAATACAAGGAATTGCAAGCAAAAAGACAGAATATGTATCAATACAAGACAATTCAAAAACAATAGCAGAAAACACATACAATAATTGCAATATAAGCAGTAAAGAAATTAAATTAAAAGTTACAGCAATGTTTGGAGAAGCAGGAAAACAAGAATTAGACCAAGAAAAAGACTACAAATTAATAATCAAAGAAGTAGAAGAACCAGACATAATAAAAGACTTAAAAGCAACAATAAAAATTGATAACGAAGAAATAACACCAGACGAAGACGGACACTACATAAAAGTATTACCAAGTAACACTGACAATGTTACTGTATGGGCAGGAATAAACTCTGAAACATCAAAAGTAAAAATAAAAGACTCAAACAGCGAAACAGAATACCAAAACCCAACAGTAGAGAAAAACATAAGTCTACAAAACTCAACAGAAGAAGTAACAGTAACAGTACAAAACGGAGAAAAGACAGAAAAAGAATATGTTATATACTTAATAAAAGACAATGAACCATTAGAAGAAGCAGGATTAAAACAAATCTTTGCAGATAGTAAAGAAATAGAAAAAGAAGAAGACGGAACATACACAGTATATGTACCAAAATCATCAACAAGTGTAAATCTAAGGGCAGTACCAGAATACAAATACGCAAAAGTAAGTATTAATGACAACAACTGGACTGTTGGAACAAACACAGACATAGTAGAGATTGGAACAGAAAAAACAAAAACTATATTTGTAAAAGTTAAATCAATATCTGGAACAATCAAACAATATGTTGTAAACATAGTTAGAGAGCCAGACCCATTAGAACTAAAACAAATCTATGTAGACAACAGAATTGCAACAAAAGTAAATGACACAGAATACACAATAGATATTGTAAAAACAAAAACAAATATAGACATAAAAGCAATACTATATAATCAAACAGAAGAATATGCAAGTATTTACGACAACAACCCAGAACTTGGAATTAGTACATACAAAGCATACAGCATAGCAAATGGATACACAATAAAAATCACTGCATCAAATGGAACAGACAAAACAGACGCAAACTACAAAGAAAAAGTATATACACTAAACATCACAACAGTTGATAAAGTAGAAGAACTATCAGATTTACAACTTACAATAAGTGTAAACAACAAAAAAGTAGAACCACAAGAAGACGGATTATACTTAATTTATGTTGATAAAGACGATAAACAAGCAAATGTAAAAGCAGAATCAACATCAAAAACAACAAAAGTAAAAATTGGTGATAATGAATACACAATTTTAAAAGCAGAAAAAACTGTTACATTAGACGGAAAAACAACAATATTAAAAATATTAGCACAAAATGGAGCAGGTGACACTGTAGAAAAAGAATTGTGGATTATAAAAGGAAAAGAATCAATTTCAGGAAAAGTCATAACACAAGCAGTAGACCAAACAAAACAAAATGCAACAATAACAATCTATAAAGCAGGAACTACAGAAATTGTAAAACAAACAAACATAGAACCAGACGGAACATTTGCAATAGAAGTAGAACCAGACACATACGATTTTGTAGTAACAAAAGAATCATATTTAGAATATAAAGTTACAAATATAATAGTCTCAAGGGGTAGAGATATTGTATTAGACGACATTTCAATATATGCAGGTGACATAGTAAAAGACGGAGAAATTGAAATAGACGACGTAGTAGCCTTAAAAGAAAACTATGGTTCAATAGATGATAACAACAAAGACGAAAAAGCAAAATATGACTTAAACGAAGACGGAATAGTTAATAATCTAGATAGAAACATTCTAAAAGCAAACTATAACAAGAAAGACACCGAGATAGAATGGGTTGATCCAGAATCACAAATTGTAGCAACAAGTCTTGAACAAGATAATTTAATATTACCATTAAATTGCAAATACACAATAACATCAAGTTATGGAACAAGAAAACACCCAACAACAGGTGTAGTAAAGAAACATACAGGTATAGACATTGCTGGAACACATCATGCACAAGTCCTAGCAGTAGCAGATGGAGAAGTGACATTTGCCGGAGTACAAAATGGATTTGGTAACTGCATAGAAATTAAACATATTGTAAATGGGGAAACAATATATAGTTTCTACGCACATTTATCAAAACTAAATGTAAAAGCCGGAGATAAAGTAAGCCAAGGAACAGTAATTGGACTAGAGGGAGGAGATCCGGAATCTGACCCTAATCCAGGTAACTCAACAGGGCATCACTTACACTTTGAAATTAGGAATGCTAGTGGATATGGAAATGATGTAGACCCTACAAACTATATCAAGTTTTAAAAAATAAGGATTAAAGGATAAAACCTTTGGTCCTTTTTTGTATTCTAGGAAATTTATCGGGATTGGGGGACGGGTCTTCAATCCCATTTTTTTCAGAAAATGGACGTTTTATAAATAAGTAAGTTTTGTTTGCTCCTTAAGACGGTATATATTATATTTTAAAATTCTTCTCGGCTGCATTACGCAATATAGGAAATTCTAAATATAATTCATGGGACCTTTTCACTTAGTCCTCGCTTCGCTCGACGCGAACATTACCCATGAATTCTATTAATAATTTCTAATATTGTTCCAATTGCATTCGAAGAGTTTTAAAATATAATATATACCATCTTAAGGAGCGAACAGGACTTACTTATTTATATTTTACTATATTAAAAATTCCCAAGAAGAAAAACGGGATTGAAGACCCGTCCCCAAATCCCGAAAAATTTTCTAAGAAAAAAATGGGGATTTTTTGTGGTGGCCCCTTAATCCCGGAAATATTTCAAAAACAGCACATAAAAAGTTGACATAACAATAAAAAAGTGATATAATAAGCATGTCACAAAAGTTAAATAGAAAAAATACAATCAATAAATAAAAATACTAAAAATAAGAAAAGATAAATAATAAGAAACACCTAGAAAAAAATAATAAAAAAATAAAAATAGGGGATGTGTTATAAAATGAAAATATCTAAACTTAAAATTGGTATTTTATTTTTTATTTTATCTATTTTATTAATAGAAACAATATCATTAGCCATAAGTAATAATCAAGAAGAAATCATAAACAAAACAAATACAGAAACAGAAAGTAAAGCATATATAGTAGACGAAAAAGAACCAAAGTTAAGTGAGGAAGAAGAAGAAACACTGAAACTAATAAATGAATATAGAAAACAAAATGGACTAGAAGAATTAAAAACATACTCAAAACTTCAAAAAACAGCCAGAATAAAAGCACTAGATATAGTGAAAGTTGGGTATTTTTCACATAATTCACCAATATTGGGAACACCATTTGAGTTAATGGATAAAACAGGAATATACTATAATGTTGCAGGTGAAAATTTAGCAGGAAATATAAGCCCGGAAAAAGCAGTAGAGGCATGGATAAATTCGCCGGCACACAGGGAAAATATATTGGATAAAGAATACACATATACAGGAATTGCGGTAATGGATAGTCCTGTGTATGGTAAAGTTTTTGTTCAAATGTTTATAGGAATATAATTTGAGAGGAGATACAAATTTGTATAGTAAATTTGTGTCTCGTTTTATATATTAGAAAAGTTTCATAATAAATATTTGAAAGAATTTTATCACACGATCCAATAAAAAATAAAATATTAATATTTTTAATTTATTCACATATTTTATAAAAAAATACATAAAAAAAATAAATTTAATTACTACTTAAAATCAAATATAATTAGTAAAAATATCCTAAAATTTTCTAATAAAATATGTTATGCAACCCTCATAACCCTGAGGTCGGTGGTTCGAGTCCATCCCCCCCCGCAACCAATTCGGAAGTTTTTACCTAAAGGGATGTCCCTTTAAGAGTAATTTTTAATACAGAGATTTTACTAGAAATAGTAAGGTCTCTATTTTTATTGTTTATAAATCACTTTCATACTTTTTAAATTTGCCCTTCGCGAAATTTGAAAACATGGAGGTGTATATTATGGGAGAAAAAGAACAACCCAATTATTATGCAATAATACCTGCAACAGTTAGGTATGACAATAATTTAAAATCAGCTGAAAAATTATTATATGGAGAAATAACAGCACTAGCAAATAAAAATGGTTATTGTTATGCAAAAAATAAATACTTTGCAGATTTATATAATGTAACAACCGTCTCAGTTAGCAGATGGATTTCACATTTGCAAGAACTTGGATATATAGAAACAGAAATTATAAGAAATAAAAATAAAGAAATAGTATCAAGAAATATTTATATTGTAGATATACCCTATTATCAAAAAAATCAATACCCATATGCACACAAAAATACAGAGGGTATTAACAAAAATGTTAAAGATAATAATATAATATAGATGATTTATTTTATTTAATTATAAATAATGATGCAAAAATTCCAAAGAAATTTTTAAATATAATTGAAAAGTTAGAATTTAATTATAAACCTTATATGCTTCAATATATGAAAAAATATAAAATTGATATGATAAAAAATATTATATATGTTTTATATGATTTATATAATAAAGGTTTTTATTCTTTATTACAAAATATAAAAAGAGAAAATTTAGTTAATTTATATTTATTAGCTATTGATAAGAAACCAAGTAATTTATTAAATTATTATAAATAACTCTATTATAAATAGTATTAAAATTGTAAAAAAATGGAAAACTTCCAGTAACTAAAAATGTCCAAATTTAATAGTTTTTAAAAAGGCAAATTTGCGCTGCTTTTGGAAATCACAAACTTATTGATATTTCAATACTTTGCGGATTTTCAAGAGACACTTTTATGAGTGGAGGTAGGTATGTGATACTGATAAGTATCGAATAGCTGCCGAAAGGGTACTATTTTCTGATAAGTTATTTGTTAGGATTTTAAGAGAATATTAAGACTTGTTTTGCAGATGTGGAGGAATAGATTTATTAGGTAAAGTTATGATTATTTCTAGTTGAAGAATAATAATTTATGTGATATTATTGTTGCAAGTAAATAGTGATTAAAAAGGAAAAATTAAATTATCGAAATATAATAGAAAGAATATGTTTGAGGAGTAAATATGAGTAAGATAATAAAAATTGCTACATGGAATATTGGACAAGACCTAAAAAATAACGAAATTAATAAAGATTCTTATGAATATATAAAAGAACAAATAGAACAAAATGAAATTGATATAATTGCATTTCAAGAAGCTATTACAGAATCTGATAATCTTGAAGCATTAGCAAATTATATAAGTGAGAATACTAAATTAAAATATAACGAACAAATTTCACTATCTCCATCAGATATGAATAAAAATGATAAAATGGGAATAGCAATATGTTCAAAATTTAAAATAAGTAATAATGAAAAATATATATTAGAAAATCCTAATTTGGTTTATAAAAAGACAGATACAGTTACATATTGGTCACACGATAAAGGATTTAATATATCCGAAATTGAAGAAATAGATACAATAGTTATTGGAGGACATTGTTTGCCATTTCATATATTCGGAGAAACACCATTAAATTATAAAAAAATATATGAAAAGTTAGAAGATAAAATTTTAAATGTAATTAAAACTAAAAAGAATGTTGTATTGGTAGGAGATTTTAATTATACAAATATATTTGAATTGTTTTCAAAATTAAAAGACAAGATGAGATGTGTTTATGAAAATGAAAATACTAGAAAAGATAAACAAATTGATTATATATTAACAACAAAAAATATAAAACATGATAATTATAAAATTATAGATACACGATTTGATCATAAACTATGTGTGGCAGAATTAACTATAGATTAAGGGAAATATAATGATAAAGAATATAATATTTGATATAGGTGGAGTATTACTTGAATATAATCCAAAAACATACTTAGATAAATTAAATATTAAAGAAGAAAAAAGAAAAGATTTAAATGATATAATTTTCCATAATGAAGAATGGAGAGATTGTTTAAATGGTCTTATAACAAATGATGAATTAATAAAATATTTAAGTAATGTAAATCCAAAATATAAAGAGGAAATAAAAGAAATACTTAGTAAAGATAATCTAAAATATATGTTACCACCTAAAAGAGATATGATTGAATCTTATAAAGAATTAAAACAAAAAGGATATAAAATATATTTATGTTCTAATATAACAGAAGATACTTATAACTACATTAGAGATAATTTTGAAATAATACAAATATCAGATGGTGGAGTATTTTATTGTTTTGAACATATAAGCAAACCAAATGTTGAAATTTATAATAAATTAATTGAAAAGTATAATTTAAATATTGAAGAATCAATGTTTATGGATGATACAAAAAGAAATATAATAAGTGCAGATGAAATAGGATTTAAAACTATATTATTTGATGATATAGAGCAAATAAAAGATGTTTTGAAAGTTAATTGGGAGAAAAAGTAAAATGAGAGATTATTATAATTGGTGCTTAAAATTAAAAGAAAATTGGCAATCAAAAGATGTAGAGCAGATTATGCAATTGTTTGATGAAAATGTTGAATATTATGAAACACCTACAATGAAAATAAATACTATACAAGAAATAAAAGAAATGTGGGAAGAAATAGAAAGTCAAAATACAGATAATATAGAATTCAATATAATATGCCAAAATGAAGAATGTTGCATAGTTAATTTTATATTAAAAGATAAAGTATCTTATGACATGATTTATCAAATAAAATTAAATGATAAAAGTAAATGTATATTTTTAAAACAATGGTATATGGAGGTCTAAATTTTGTATGGAACAAGAATTTAAAGATAGGATTAATCTAAATATTGATCTAAATATAATATCAAAGCAAATATGTAAGGACTATGATTTAGGAGAATATATTTCTGACACAATTATTACAGTTGGTTACGAAGATTTTAATTATATACTAGAAACAACAAAGGGAAAGTATTGTGTAAAGGTATTTAATAAAGAAAGAACTGACGAAGATTGTAAAAATTATATTGATAGAATCGAGTTAGCATCAGAAACAGATATAAATACACCAAAACTATATAAGGTAAATAATGAGAGTGAATGTATTGTTGAAGTAGATGAAATAAAATATAGACTATGTGTTTTTGAATACATAAATGGTAGTAGTTTTTTTGATTTAGGAATCATTCCAAATGAAGATGAAATAAAAGAAATTATAAGACAAATGGCAATTATACATAAACAACAATTAAATTCAGAGTTTATATATGATAAATGGGCAATAGTAAATTTTATAGAAGAGTTTGAAGATAAAAAACAATATTTAAATGAACGAGATTATAAAAAATTAAGTGAATTATTAATGCAATTTAAAAATATTGATGTAAAAAGATTACCACATGCTTTTACACATGGAGATATAATAAGCACTAATGTTATGAAAGATAATAACGGAAAATTATGGATAATAGATTTTGCAGTTTCTAACTACCTACCTAGAATTGTGGATTTAGCCGTAAGTTCTTGTAATTTATGTTTAAATCCAGATAGTGTTAAAGAAACAAGAAGTAAAACGAAGATGATTTTAAAAGAATATGAAAAATATAATAAATTAACTGATTATGAAAAAGAAGTCTTTCCAATATTTTTTGATATTGCTAATGCAATGGGAATTTTGCAAATAAGTTACTTAATTAGTCAGGGTGAAGCATCTGAAGAAGATAGATTTTGGTATAATGAGAGTGAAAGAGGACTAGAATTTAGTGATAAAGAATTTTGGAAAGATATTTGTGTAAAAGAAGAAAATAAAAGATAATATTTGATTGTAAGGAGAAAAGATATGTTTAGTTTTAATCATGTAACAATAAGTGCAGAGAATTTAGAAAAAACACTAGAATTTTACAGAAAATTTGGATTTGAAAATCACAAAGAATATCACGATGAAAATGTTGATATTGTAATGTTAAAATTAAAAGATATGGTATTAGAGATATTTTATTATCAAGAAAGAGAAAAATTACCAGAACATTCAAAAAATTTGGGTGTTGATTTAAAAACCATTGGTAATAAACATTTTGGATTAGGTGTAAAAAATATAATGGAAGCTAAAAAGTTTGTTGAAGATAACCAATTAAATGATTCAGAAATTATTATAAATAAAGGAAGACTTGGAAAACCATATTTCTTTATTAAAGATCCAAATGGAATATTAATGGAGATAATTGAAGAAGATTAATACTTTAAAAGGAGATTAAATAATTATGAAAGAATTTGATAATAGAGTAGCATTAGTAACAGGAGGAACATCAGGAATAGGAAAAGAAATTGCTAAACAATTATTAATAAATGGTGCAAAAGTAATTATAAATTATGGTCATAATGAAGAAAATCATGAAAAAACTAAAAAAGAATTTGAAGAATATAAAGATAAAGTTATATTCATAAAAGCAGATATATCTAATGAAGATGATGTAATAAAAATGTTTAATAAAATAGAAAAATTAGATTACTTAATAAACAATGCAGGCACTAATATAGATAGTTACATAGAAAAATTTGATATACAAGATTTTAGAAAAGTATTAGATGTTAATTTAGTAGGAAAAGTAATATGTACCAAACATGCAATTCCATTATTAAAGAATAGTGAAAATGCAAGTGTTGTTAATATAGCATCAAGATTAGGAACAAAACCATGTATAGAAGCAAGTGCTTATTGCTCAGCAGAAGCGGGAGTTATAAATTTTACTAAGGCTAGTGCATTAGAACTTTCAAAATATAAAATTAGAGTAAATACAGTTAGTCCAAGTTTAACAGTAACACCACTAGCATTATATGGTTGGACAGATGAAGAAATAGAAGAACAAAAAGAAAGTAATCCATTAAAAAGATTAGGAGAGACAATAGATATAGCCAATGCAGTATTGTTTTTATTATCAGATAAGGCAAGCTATATAAATGGAGAAAATCTAAATGTAAATGGAGGTTCATTATTAAAATAAAGATAGGAGTGAATTGAATATGAAAGAAAATTATTTTATAATACATGGAAGTTTTGGAAGTCCATTTGGAAATTGGTTTAGTTGGTTACAAGATTTTATATCTTCAGATGGAAAACAAGTATATGTACCACAATTTCCAATAGGAGTAGGATATCAAAATTATGAGAATTGGAGCAAATTACTTAAATATTATTTAGATTTAGGCTTAGTAAATGAAAATACAACAATTATAGCACATAGCATTGCACCAGTATTTATTTCAAAGTTTTTGACTGAAAATAAAATAAAAGTAAAAAAATTAATATTTGTATGTGGATTCAATAATTATTTAGGGTTAAATGAAGAATATGATAATGTAAATAAATCAATGTATTTTGATAACCTGCAAGATGTAAAACAATATGCAGATGAAATTATTTGTTTCTATTCAGATAATGATCCATATGTAAAATATGAAGTTGAGAAAGAATTTGCAGACACAATTGCAACAGAACAAATTTTAATACCAAATGGTGGACATATTAATAGTGAGAGTGGATATAATACTTTTGAAGATATTGTAAATTATTTATAGTTAATTGATATAGATGTTATTTATATTAGATTAAGGAGGAAATAAAATGAAAAATGTTATAATTACAGGTGCAGCAAATGGTGTAGGAAAAGCGATAGTAAACATGTTAAAAGAAGAAAAACTAATATTAATTGATATTGATGAGAATAATTTAAAACAAGTAGCAGAAGAAACAAAATCAAAATATTATATTTGTGATGTTTCAGATGATAAACAAATAACTAATATAATTCATGATATAAATAAAAATTATGAAAAAATTGATTGCTTGATTAATTGTGCTGGTATGTGGATTTCAGGAGATATATCAAAACAAGAAGAATTAAATTACAAAGAGATGAATGATTTATCAAGAGTAAAACATGTTATTGATACAAATGTATTTGGTGTAATTGCTATGATAAAAAGTATATTTCCTATAATGAAGAAACAAGGGTATGGACAAATAATCAATATTAATTCACAAAGCGGTGTAATGTGCGAACCACCATTTCCTATTTATAATGCATCAAAAACTGGAGCAAATGCATTTAGAAAAGCTATCCAAAATGATTTAGCACAAAATAATATAAAAATAACAGATGTATGTCCTGGATTAATACAAACGGATTTTTATAAAAGAGCAAATAATGAATTGCCAGAAAGTGTAATGAATACAGGATTAACAGCAGAAGATGTTGCAAAAACAGTTAAATACATTTTTGATTTACCACACGAAATAACAATACCTAGTATTGAAGTTAGACATATAAAAAATTATTGATAGGAGAAAAATAAATTGAATATAGAAATTAATAAAGTAAAGATAATTGTAACAATACCAATAGAAAATGTTGATGAAGTGAGAAATGCAATATGTGAAGCAGGAGCAGGAGTAATTGGTAACTATACACATTGTTCAATGTCTACAAAATGTGTTGGAACATTTAAACCAACAGATGAAGCTAATCCATATATAGGAGAAAAAAATAATTTAGAATTTGTAGAAGAAGAAAAATTAGAAGTTGTATGTGATGTTAATATAGTAAAAAACGTAATTTCTAAACTAAGAGAAGTTCATCCATATGAGGAGCCTGCAATAGATATTGTTCCATTAATAAATGAAAGTTTTTTTGATAAAGGAGAATAAGGAAACTATGATAGATATTCAAAAAGCGAAAATTGCTTTTAAAGACTGTTTAGAACAATATGAAGATAAAGAACATTTGAGTTTTAAATTAAAAGTAGTACATACATATCATGTAACAGAAAATGCAAGAAAAATTGCTGAAAAATTGAATTTAAGTAGAGAAGATATAAAACTTGCAGAACTAATTGGTTTATTGCATGATATCGGAAGATTTGAAGAATTGAAAATTACAAATGAATTAAATAGTGTTAAATTTGATCATGCAACACATGGCTCAAAAATGTTATTTGAACAAGAAATGATAAGAAATTTTATAGAAGATAGCCAATATGATAAAATAATAAAAAAATCGATAGAAAATCATAGTAGATTAAAAATAGAAGAAGGTTTAGATGAAAGAACTTTAATACATTCAAAAATAATAAGAGATGCAGATAAATTAGACATTATAGAGTAAAGAAAGAAGAAAGTATAGAGGCAATATTTCCTACAAGCGTAAATAAAAAAGAAGATATGGAAGAAAGCTTATTGAGTGATAAAGTATATGAAACAATATTAAGCCAAAAGTGTGTATATATTCACGATAGAGTAACACCATTAGATTTTTGGGTTTGTATATTAGCATTTACATTTGACTTGAATTTTGATGTAACATATAAAATTGTAAAAGAAAATGATTATATAAATATATTAATAGATAGATTTGATTATAAAGATAAAGAAACAAAAAGTAGGATGGAAAACATAAGGGTAATCATAAATAAATTTATAGATGAAAGAATAAAATATAAGAATAAATGAACTAATATAGTATGGGAAAAATAAAGAGAATTAAATTTTTGATAATATTAATTCTCTTTTATTATTTTAAGCCCAAAAAATAAAAAAGTAGTAAATTTACTACCTTCTATCTTTTAACCCATATACGAAAAGCCTTTTTACCTTTGTCTTTTGCATAGATTTTTTCACCGGTTCTAGGGTTAGTAATCCATGCTCTAAATATGTAATAGCCATCTTCTCTTTTTTTCATATTTTACACCTCCATTCATAAAAAAATTGCATAAAAAAAGCGCTTTAACTAGAAATAAAACTAGTATTAGCGCTTTTTTACATATAAAAAAACAGATTACAATCTTGCAATCTGTTTTTGGGGTACAAAAATCCCCACAACAAATATAGCATATTTAAGAAATAAAGTCAACAAGAAATATTGAAAAATCAATACTTTTTTGTTATACTTTAAAAAAATATAATTTAGGTAAACACTCACATAGTTTTGCCGTTTTTAGGAGAAAAATTATGCTATTTAATTATAATGAAATATTGAAAATATATAAAAATGATTATCAAATTAGAAAAGCAATTTCTAGACACAAAATATATAAAATCGAAAAAGGAATATATTCAAATAACCATAACTATAATAAATATGAAATTGTTATAAAAAAATATCCATGTGCTGTATTAGTAGGAGAAACAGCATTATATTTAAAAGGTTTTATATCTAAAGAACCATCTAAAATTAGCCTAGGCACTAAAAGGAATGCATTAAGAATATCTGATGATAGAGTAAAGCAAGTATTTTATTCAAAGTTAGAATATTTGGTAAAGAATTATTTTGATGCAATAAAAACTGAGAATGATAGATTTTTACCTACTTTTAAAGATGAGATATTATTAGTTGATTTATTAAGAAAAAAAGAAGACTATTCTTCAGAAATTTTTAATGAAGCTTTAAATAATTTTAAGAATAAAGCACAATATATTGATATATTGTATGTAGAGACAGAACTAATGGATTATAATAAGTTAGATAGTAGAAATGCAAAATATCTATCTGAGCTTAATATTAATAGAAAATCTGAGTTGTATCAATTATATGAATTAGAAAAAATTATAAATGAATTATATAAATCATAAAAGAGATATAGGTTAGTTTATAATTTATAAATTTTATGGTGAAAAAAGTTTTAAAAAACTTAAAGGCTACTAAAATTGCTTAAAAATGCATAAATATCAACGAAAAAAAAATTTTTTTGCGTGCTTATTGAAATTAATAATAAAAGGCTATAAAATAATATACAGAAAGGATGTGATTCAGAAAAAAGTTTAATAAAAGAGTTAATTTCTTTATGGTTTTGCCCTTCCACAAGGCAGTTTATTATAAATGTGCCTAATCTATATATGGAAGTGATGATATAAATGAATGAAAATTTTAGTGAAAAAATAGGTTTAAATGTTAGTGAAGCAGCTAACTTACTAGGCATTAGTAAAAACTTGATGAGCGAACTTATAAAGTACCCTGATTTCCCTTGTATTAAATTTAGAAGAAGAATTGTTATTAACAAAAATAAATTACAAGACTGGTTTGATAAAAATTCTGGAAGATTTTTTGTTTAACATTGTTTTTTCATAGAACATGCACTATAATAGAGAATATTAAATATTGTGCTTTTACTTTTAATGTTCTCTATATTGAATGGAGGCAGAGCTATGGTAAAAACTTCACAAAACCAGCCAGTAAAGAAAAAGCGAAACACCAGAGGAATGGGATCTATTAGACAGAAAAATGGTGGATATGAAGGAAGAATAACAATAAAAGTAAATGGCAAATCAAAACAAATATCTTTATTTAATAAAGATAAAAGAATTCTAGTACAAGAAATGATAAAAGCAAAACAAGAAGCAAACGATAATGAATATGTTGAAAAAGACAAAATAACATTAGAAGAATGGCTAAAAAAATGGATTCGTATTCATAAAAGACCATTTGTTAAACCTAGAACTCTACAAGGGTACATTGAAAAAATTAGAACAAATATCATTCCCTATTTAGGTGATTATCCTATGCAGTCTTTAGATAGATTAATTCTTCAAGAATATTTCTCTGACTTAACAACAGGAAATGAAAAGAAAGGTATAAAAAAATATTCTCCCAAAACTATAAAAGAGATAAAAAGTATTTTGAATATGGCATTTACGGATGCTGAAATAGATAAGATAATAAAATTTAATCCTATTCCAACTATTCGTACACCAAAAGTTCAAAGAAAGAAAAAGAAACCTACAATATCACCTTTAGAGCAACAGCAATTAATAGAAATATTACTTTCTGAAACAAATGGACTATGCTACATTTTTATAATGAATACAGGTGTCAGACCAGGAGAAAATGGTGGTATGAAATGGAAACATTATAGCTATGAAGATGCTAATGTAAAAGTAAGAGATAATTATGGAAAAGTAACCTATTATGATGATAATTTTGAAAAAATTGAATCTAAATTTGAAGAGAAAGACTTGAAAACACCATCTAGTTATAGAAATATAACATTACAAAAATGGCTAAATAATATGATGTATGCATATATGCAGTATATTATGGAACAAAGAAGCTATACTAAAAAAGAACAGTTAGATGATGAGTATATTTTTATGAATAGTTTAGGACATGCTTTAAGTAGTGATTATTTATGGGATACACTTGATAAGATTTTGAAAAGACATAATTTTAAGCATTTAAGTGTATATCAGTTAAGACATTTATTTGCAACAAGGTGTATAGATGTAAATATACCTGTAAATCAGATAAAACAATATTTAGGACATGCCTTAGCTAGTACAACTATGGATTACTATGTTGAATATGATGAAGATACAAACAAAGCTGAAATAGAAAAGCTAGAACAAGTAAATAATATTCAGGTAGTGCCAGAGTTTTTAAAGGGAATGGAACAGATAATGTCTATATCGAAAAATACAGTTTAAGGGACATTAAAGGGACATTGATAAATTTGTATAAAAAATCGAAGTATTAAATACTTCCGAAATGGTTGCAAGAGTAAGAATATATAATATTTGAAAAATATAAAATTAGTGAGAACTGGTTGCGCTCATAACTCTAAGGTGAGTTTGAAATAATTTTGCTTTACAATTTTGATTTAATCGTTACAGCTTGAGTAGTTGTAGCGATTTTTTGTTGCCTTCAAATTGGTTGCTATAATGCTTGAAAATAGCACTATTATGTCAAATTGGGGAGAAATTGGGGATCAACTTCTAAATTGACATAGAACCTCTAAGAAAATCTCATTTCATAAAAATTCTTAAAGTCATTTTTTGCAACAAAGTAAATCAAAAAAATATAAATATGAGAGTTACAAAAAAGATTTTTAGATAATATTGAATTTCTAATTTGCATTGCTTGAAATCAACAAATTCTCTAATACATTTCCAGCAGTCCTATCATGAGATTTTAGTGGGTGAACATAGAAATTGTATGTAGTAGTAATTTGTGCATGACCAAGCCTTGCAGATACTGTTGCAACATCAACTTGTTGAGAAATAAGAAGAGTTGCATTTGTATGTCTTAAACCATGAAAATTAATTACAGGCAATCCAATCTTTTTAACAAACTGTTCAAACCATTTGCTAATTGTAGATGGATGAATAGGTTTACCATCATCTTGAACAAATAACCTATTAGATTCGTGCAAGAAATCGCCTACAATTGATTTTTGTTCATCATACCATAACTTATATTCCTCAAGTAAAGAAACGATAAAATCAGGTATTGCAACATCTCTTATTGAACTTTCTGTTTTAGGTGCCTTAGTAAAAACTCCTTTTTCAGAAAGATATTGACTAGACTTATTAATATTGATAATACCATTTTTTAAATCAATATCACTCCATTCAAGCCCAACAAGTTCACCAAGCCTTGCACCAGTAAAAATATCAAGTAAAATTGCAGTACGATATTTAATTTGATTGCCTTTTAACTTTTGCAAATTATCAACAAGAATTTTAGTTTGATCTTCATCATAATGACGTCTTAACGGTTTAGATGTTTTTGGTGGTTGAACACGTTCAGCAGTGCTTACAATAAGTTGCCAATATACTGCTTTATGAAGCATTGCCGATAGCAAACGATGATGTTCTAATATTGTCTTTTGAGATAGTGGTTTTCTTGTTTTCTTTCCATTGTTGTGTTTTCTTCTAACAATTTGAGTATCTTCTTCAAGTAAATCATAAAATCTCATAATGTCTGTTGGCTTGATTTTATTTAGTTTATAATGTCCAAAATATGGAGTTATCCTTGTTTCTAGCATGCGTTTGTATCTATAATAAGTTGATGGTGCTAGTTCTTTTAATGCATAACCTTTTGTCCATATTTCCACATATTGCGCAATGTTGGGATATTTCCATCTACTATTAGTCCACTTTCTACTTCTGTTAGAAATTTTGCAAGTTCTATTTGTGCTTCTGATTTTTTCTTGCAGTGTATTGTTTTTTGATGTCTTATTGGTCTGCCATCTAGGTCGTATCCTTTGAATACTACTAGCCTGTAACTGTTTTTTCCTCGTTTTTCAATACTACCTGTCACTTTTTTGCCTACTTTCTGTTGTTTTTAGTAATTGTTTGTATTACTATGTTTTTATTGTAACATTTTTTTATTGGAAAACAAAACCCGACAGGAGATACAAGTAGGAAAATCGAAAAATGTAGGGGAAATATAGACTAAATTAAAAAATATGTTATAATGTTAAATATAAATAGTAAATGAAGGAGAAAAAAATGGAAAAAATAATTGTTATTGGAAGTCCTGGTGCCGGAAAAAGTTCATTTTCTAAAAAGTTAAAAAATATTACTAAATTACCATTATATCACATAGATATGCTATATCATAAAAAAGATGGTACACATATTACAAAAGAAGAGCTAGAAGAAAAATTAAAAGAAATCTTTAAAAAGGATAAATGGATTATAGATGGAAATTATCAAAAAACATTAGAATTAAGAATAAATGAATGTGATACTATATTTTTGTTGGATTTTCCAACTCAAGTTTGTCTTGAAGGTGCAAAATCACGAATTGGCCAAAAAAGAGACGATTTGCCTTGGGTAGAAGAGAAACTAGATGAAAATTTTAAACAATGCATTATTAATTTTACTGACGAAAAGTTGCCACAAATTTATAAGTTATTGGATAAATATAAAATGAATCATAGTATATTTATTTTTAAATCTAGAGATGAGGCTGATAATTATATACGTAATATGGAGAAAAAATATGCAAATATATAATTTAAAAAATAAATTAGAATATTTAGATGAAGTTGCAAAATTAGAATATGATGAATGGGCAGACAATAAAGAAGAAAATAGAAAATATAGAATAGAAAGAAAAAAAGAGAAAATTTATAATGCATTTAATGATGAATTTTTTTGCAAGTTAATTTTAGTAGATAATAATAAGTTGATAGGATTTATATCTATATTTCCAAAAGATTGTGAAGAAGAAAAAGAACTAAAGCCGTGGTATGCTACAATGTATGTAAAAAAAGAATATAGAAAAAAAGGATATTCTAGAATATTAAATGATGCCATATTAAAAGAGGCAAAAAATAGAGGATTTACAACAATATATCTAAAAACAGACTTAAAAAATTATTATGAAAAGTTTGGAGCAATTTTTATAAAAAAATTAAAAACAGGTGAAACTTTATACAAATTTAAACTTTAGTAATATTTTACAAATAAAAAAATATATAATATAAAAAAGAGGAGAAAGTTATTTAAAATGAATGATACCGTTATTTATTTAATTAGACATGCTGAAACAGTTGAGGAAAATGGGATTAGAAACACAAATGAAAATTCTCAAATGATTAATGAAAAAGAAATATTGTCTATAAAAGGAGAAGAACAATCTAAGAAATTAAGCGAAAATACAGAATTACAAAATCTTGATGTTATTTGGACAAGCAACTATACAAGAGCAAAAGCTACTGCAAAATATATAGCATATAAGAACAATTTACAATATAACATAGACAAAAGATTGAGTGAAAGAAAACTTGGAAATATGGATGATTTAGCAAAATTTATGAATAATAAAGAAACCAGAGATCCATCTCGTGAACAATTAGCCTTTCCAGAATTTAAAACTCGCGATGGTGAAAGCGCAAATGATACTAATAAAAGGATGAATGATTTTTTTAATGAAATACTTGAGAAATATAAAGGAAAGAGAATAGCTGTTATAAGTCATGGTGGAACAATAAAATTCTATTTGTTAAGTTTTTGCAAAGTAAACGAAAGATTAAATCTTGAATACAAGGAAAATGAGTTGGCTATAAAATCTCCATGCTTATTGAAAATGACTTTTAGGAAAAATGAATTGGTAAATTTTAGAACAAATGAAATTATAGGAAATATAAAAGTTAGATATGGGTTACGAGTTGGATATGGGATAATAAAGTGCAATTCACACAAGCTTAAAGTGCAAAAATTGCACTTTAAACTCTATTAATTTTCTTACTTTCTTATTTTCATCCCATCAATCCATTTTTCAAAATCACTAACACTAATTTCATCATTTTTATATTTATTCCTATACTTTTTACAAATAGGATCATTAGCATATGTTCTATTAGAAGAAACCTTATCAGCAAATTCCTTACAAGTTAGACCACTTTTAAAAATATTATCACAATACAATGTTTTATGTGCAGTTTTAGGAATAAAATAGTGATTACAATTTTTACATTTTATAATCCTAAAACTATTTTTATAATTCATAAATTCCTTCATACAAATAAACAAAAGACAAGTAAAGTCATTAGAAGTAGGTCAAAGTTCATTTTTGTATCTTTAAAATTTTCAGATATATTATCTAAAATTTATTCACAAAACGGATGCAAAAATGGAAAATATATTGAACAAATTAATCCATTTAGAAATGCTAATATATCAGGAAAATACATATATAATTAAAAACTGGTATAAGTATCAAAGTATTGATAAATATGAGAAAATTTTAAAACAAAATAGAGCAAGACAAAAAAGATTTAGAGATAAGAAAAAAGAAAAAAGTAACGTTACACAAACGTCAATTAAATAGCACATTTGAAAATTATAAAATAACAAATAAGAATAAAAATGCTTATGAAAATGTTAAAAAATATGTAGACAAATTGATAAAAGGAACCACTAATAAAGGACTTTTTATAACAGGAGCTTATGGTGTAGGTAAAACTTATTTAGCATCATGCATTGCAAATGAAATTATTAAGAACGGAAAATCAGTAATATTTGGAACTTTAATACAATTGTTAGATTTTATTAGAGATTCATATAGCGATTCAGAAGTTTCTAATAAAGATTATTTGAATTTATATTCTAGTGTTGATCTTTTGGTAATTGATGATTTAGGAAAAGAAAAGCCGACAGAATGGGTATTAGAAAAATTATTTTTGATAGTGAATAATAGATATAATAATTATTTGCCGATTGTTATAACTACAAACTATAACAGAAATCAATTAAGAGAAAGATTATGTATAAATAAAAATTATAGTATTGTAGATTCAATAATTTCAAGATTATATGAAATGTGTGGTGGTATTGAAATTAAGGACGATGACCATAGAATGAGCGATTCCCTAATTAGGGAATCACTCTGAAATAGTTGAGATAACTAGAGTATAAGCTAAATTACTTTAGATGTGAAATGATTAGTGGCAGATAAAAATGTCACTTTTCTTTTTATATTGTTTTGGAGCAAAAAGAACTAAAATAAGAAAAATGTTTTTAGCAAGATTCCCCTTTGTGTATACAAAGGGTTCTTGATAGTTGGGAATGTCCCAAACCCTTTATTTGATAATAGGAAAAATATATGATATATAATGTGTAACATATACAAGGAGTAGTTATGGATAGTAAAATGAAATCAAAAGATATACGTTACAAAGAAATTCTTAATAATTTGCAATTTAAAATTACGGATACATATAAAGGACAAAAATTACAATTGCATTCATATATTAGGCTTGGATTACTTTGTAAATATGATAAATCTATAAAAGCAATATATAAACTAGATTTGGCTGGATTTTTTGAAGACGCTAATATTATCTTGAGAACAGTATTTGAGAACTTTATTACTATAATGTATTGCGAAATTAATCCTAATAAACTATATAAGAGATTTTTCGATTATAATGTTTTTAACAGATTAAGTTATATTAGTGAAGATAATGAAATTTCAAAATTAATAAGTATGATTAATAAAGAAGAAATAGAGAATATGAAACAGAAAAAGCTAGAATTTATAAAAAATTATAAACCAAAGAAATTTTTTAAATGGAATGATATGAATATTTTAGAATTATGTAAAAAATTAGACAAATACTATAAAACTAAATTTTATAGTTCAATGTATATAATTATATATAAAAACAATAGTGAATACATTCATCCGAACATAGTGAATATATTTGAAAATTATATAAATATTAACAGTAAAGAGAAGAAAATAGATCTTAATTGTAATGCAGTGATGGATAATGATTTTGTAGAGATAATCGAAAATTTAGAATCAATAAATAAGGAATTATTAAAAATAAAATTTGTATAAAAATAAAATATTAATAAATAAAAACTATTTCATTGTAAAAAGACAGCCAATATGATAAAATACAAAACATAAGAGGTGAAAATATGCAAAACAGGATAAAACCATTTGTAAAATGGGCAGGAGGCAAAGGAAGTCTGTTAAATCAGTTAAATAATTATTATCCATTAGAATTAAAAAATGGAAAAATAGAATGTTACATAGAACCATTTGTAGGTGGTGGAGCTGTTTTAATAGATATATTGCAAAATTATGATGTAAAAGAGGCTTATGCATTTGATATAAATATAGATTTAATTAATTCGTATAATGTAATAAAAAATAATGTTGAAGAATTAATAACTAATTTAAAATTATTAGAAAAAGAATATTTAAATTTAGAAAAAGATGATAGAAAAAAGTATTTTTATAATATAAGAAAACAATACAACTCTTATAGAATTACTAAAGATGAAATGTCATTACAAAAAGCAATAGAATTTATTTTTCTAAATAGGACATGCTTCAATGGACTATATAGGGTAAATAAAAATGGAGATTTTAATGTCCCTATGGGAAACTATAAAAATCCAACCATATGTGATGAAGAAAATTTAAGAGCATTATCTGAATTGATAAAAAATGTGAATTTTGAATATGGAGATTATAAGGCAAGTCAGAAATATATAAAGAAAAATACTTTTGTATATTTTGACCCACCATATAGACCTTTGAATATTACATCAGGATTTACATCATACACTAAAGAAGATTTTGATGATGAAAATCAAAAAGAATTAGCTTTATATTATAAAGAATTAAATAATAACAATGTTAAAGTTATGCTTAGTAACTCCAATCCTAAAAATACCAACAAAGAAGATTGCTTTTTTGAAAATATCTATAAAGGATTTAACATTAATGAAGTCTATGCAAAAAGAATGATAAATGCTAATTCAAATGGAAGAGGAGAAATATCTGAACTCCTAATAACAAATTATGAATCAGATAGTTCTTGTTATGGAGAAATAGAATGTATAGCGGGAAATACTATTTTGAAACCGATAATTTCAAATTAATCTATAATGATATATTTAAGGCAATTAAAAAATTGGAAGATAAAAGTGTAGATATGATATTTGCAGATCCACCATATTTTTTATCCAATGATGGTATAACGTGTAGTGGTGGTAAAATGGTAAGTGTTAATAAAGGAGAATGGGATAGAACATTATCGATTAAAGAGAAACACAAATTTAATAAAAAGTGGATTAAAGAATGTTATAGAGTTTTAAAGGATAATGGAACAATATGGATTAGTGGAACATTGCATAATATTTATTCAATAGGCATGGCACTTGAGGAAGAAGGATTTAAAATAATAAATAATATAACTTGGCAAAAAACAAATCCTCCACCAAATTTATCTTGTAAAACATTTACACATTCGACTGAAACTATTCTTTGGGCAAGAAAAGATTTAAAAAAAGTTAAATATACATTTAATTATAATATTATGAAAGAATTAAATAATAATAAACAGATGAAAGATGTTTGGACAACTTCATTAACAAAACCATCTGAAAAGAAATGTGGTAAGCATCCTACACAAAAGCCATTAGAGATATTGGATAAGATAATATTAGCTTCAACCAAAGAAAATGATTTGATTTTAGATCCATTTTGTGGAAGTAGTACAACAGGAATATCAGCAGTAAGGTTAAATAGAAGATACATAGGAATAGATAATGAAAAAGAATATATAGAACTATCAAAAAGAAGATACAAAGAAATAGAGGAGGAACAATAATGTATTTAGAAATGAATTATGATAAGTTGTCAGAAATATTTGTAAATAATTTATTAGAGACTAACAGAGGATTTGACTTCTATGTGAATTGGGAAAATGCAAAAGCATATAAAGAATTTGAAATAGAATTAAATGCAATGAATGTATTAATAAAAGCAGATAATATTAAAGATAAATTTTACAAACTAGTAGAAAAAGTACCAACTGTTATTGCAACTTTTCCATTATTATTTGCACTTTCAAAAAATGAAAGAACTGAAGTATGGAATGGAAAAAATCTATTAGCAGTTGTTGGTGATGAAATTGGAAATGACGAAAATTTGAAATTTTCATTTGAAGTGGATAAATTAAAACAAGGATTATCTAAAGAAGAAATAGAAAATTATTATTATTTCTTTGAAAGAATTGGATTAAAAGATTTATGTGAAAATTTAGCAGAAAAAAGTTTAACAGACTATGTTATAGGAGTATTAGTTGGATTAGATTCTAATGGAAGAAAAAATAGAGGTGGAACTGCATTTGAAGATGCTTGCGAGCCAGTAATAAAGAAAATTTGTGAAAAATATAATGTAACAATGTTATCACAAAAACAATTTAAAAAATTAAAAGATTATGGTTTTAGTATATCTGAAGATATTGCAAATAGAAAAGCAGATTTCATATTAATAAAAAACAATAAAGCTTTAAATATAGAAGTGGATTATTTCTTTGGAGGAGGTTCAAAACCTGAAGAGATAATTGATAGCTATATTAACAGACAACATGATTTAGATAAATTAAATATGGGATTTGTACTATTAACAGACGGCTTATGCTGGGATAATAAATCAAAGAATCAATTACAAAAAGGATTTAGAAATATGAATTATCTTATGAATTTTTATCTTGCTAAGAACGGAATGTTAGAAGAAGTTATAAAAACATATTTTAAATAAAAGATACTATAAAAGTTTTTTGGGGGCAACTTTTTATTAAAGTTGCTCTTTATAATTAAGGAGGAATGTTTATTGATATATAACCCAAAAGAATTCAAATTAGAAAAAACAACAATATGGAGTTTTGAAGAAAGAGGAAAGTGGGCAACACATAGAGGAGATTATAGAGGAAATTGCCCACCACAAGTACCAAGAAATTTAATATTAAAATATACCAAAGAAAATGATATTGTATTAGATCCTTTTTGTGGAAGTGGTACATCAATGATAGAATGCAAATTATTAAACAGAAAAGGAATAGGAATTGATGTAAATGTAGAGGCGTTAAAATTAGCACAAAGCAGAATAAATTTTGAATATACTACTAGTTATGAACCAAAGCTAATAAAAGGCGATTCTACTAATTTACAAAGTATTATTCCAAATGAAAAAATTGATTTTATATTTGCACATCCACCATATGCAGATATAATAAAATATAGTAAAGATATAAAAGAAGATATATCAAGATTAAATCTACAAGAATTTTTAAATCAAATGAGTTTATTTTCAAAAGAATGTTTTAGAATCTTAAAAAAAGATAAAATTTGTTCAATTTTAATAGGTGATATTAGAAAAAATAAAAATGTTATTCCATTAGGTTTTTATATCATGAATATTTTTATTCAAACGGGTTTCACATTAAAAGAAATAATTATAAAAGAACAACACAATTGCAAGATGACAGATTATTGGAAAAATAAGAATATGGATTTTTATTTATTAGCTCATGAATATGTTTTTATATTTAAAAAATAAGGAAAATGTAGTATAATAAAACTATAATTTATATAGGAGATGAAAGTATGCTTAATTATAATACATTGAACTGGGAAAACTTTAAATATAAAAATTCCCCAAATTTAAATAAGGCATTTGAAGCTTTATCATATTGTCTGTTTTGCTATGAATTTGATCAAAAGTACGGAATACATAGATATTTTAATCAAGCAGGAATTGAAACTGATCCTATTAATTATAATGGCGAAATTATAGGATTTCAAGCAAAATATTATGATGATACAGTTAATTTATCAGACAAGAAAGAAGAACTGAAATTATCAATAAAGACAACCAAGGAAAAATATCAGGGTATTTCAAAAATCATTTTTTATTGTAATAAAGAATTTTCTCAAAGTAGAATAAAAACTCAAAGTAAACCTAAATATTTAGAAGAAATAGAAGAGTTTGCTAATAAACTTTTTATTAAGATTGAATGGAGAATGAAAAGCAATTTTGAAAAAATGTTGTTAGACCAAGAACTAAGTTATCAATTTAATTTATTTTTTAATCCAGAATTTTCGGAAAAATATATTGACATATCAAAGATAAATAAACAACATTTCACGTTAGATGAAAATACGAGAATAAAGAGATATATAAAGAGAATAGAAAATGAAACTATATATTATGAGAATGAAGTAGAAAAAATATTGAAAAATGAAAATAAAATAATATTATTAAGTGATGCTGGAAATGGAAAAACTGAAGAATGTAAGTATATAACAAATATATTAAACGAAAAAAAAGAAAATTTTGCTTTCTATAACAAACTAAGTGTATATCATGGAGAAAAGTTAGAAGAACTTATACCTAAAGAATACAAAGAAGTATGTATAGATAATCTAATATTTGTATTAGATGGGTTTGATGAAATAGCTATCGAATATAGAAGAATGTTTGTAATAAATTTGGAAGCATTTTGTAATAATTATAAAAATGTAAAGATTATTCTAACGTCCAGAAATAATTTTTATAATCTTAAAAATAAAAATCAAAATGGAACAATAGAAGGGTTTAATGAGTATATTCTTGAATGTATAAAAAAAGAGAATATAAATGAATTATTACAAAGAAATGGAATAGATGAAAAAATTTTTTGGAAAGAAATTGGAAAATGTGAATTAAGTCATTTAGTATATAATCCATTCTTTTTAATAAAAATTATAGAAATATATAATTCCGAAAATAAACTACCAAATAAAACGACGATTTTTGATAATATAATTAATAGAAGTCTTGAAGTTGACAAAAATAAATTTAAAAATGCTAATGATTTAGATGATTTTGAAAAAAATGTTAAACATTTACTCGGAATTGTTGCTATAACTATGGAATTTTTAGAAAGAAACTATCTTACAGAAGAAGAATATAAAGAGCTAATAAGCGATGTGAAGGAAAGAAAAATAATCGAATATACATCTATCTGGAAAAAACAAGATAAAGAACATTGGGGATTTATACATAAAAATTTTGGAGAATATTTAGCAGCGCAAAGTATAAAAAAATATTCTATAAAGGATATTGAAGAAATTATTACTTATCATGATAAAATAAAAACATCATGGGTAAATACACTTATTTTTTTAATAAGTTTTGGCAGAGATGATTTATTAGATTATATTATAGAAAGAATGCCTGAATTTGTTCTCTATATAGAAAACAATAAATTTGATTTAGAATTTAGAAAGAAAATATTTAGAAAAATATTTGAAAAATATGAAAATAAAAAGATATGGATTGATTATAATATAAGTGAAAAATTCAATTTAATTTCTGATGGAGAAGATATACTATATTTACTAGAAAAGATATCTAAAAATAACCATTATACAATTACAGTAAATGGAACTGTTTATGACGTAACTGTGGAAGAGGGAACAGGCTCTGCAGCACCGGCAGCAGCAAGTGCACCAAAGGCTGCTCCTAAGGCAGCTCCAAAGGCTGCCGCAGCACCTAAGGCAGCAGCTCCGGCAGGTGCAGGCGCAGTTAAGATTACAGCCCCGATGCCGGGCAAGATTGTTGCAGTTAAGGCTAATGCCGGCGCAGCAGTTAAGAAGGGACAGGTTATCCTTGTTCTTGAGGCAATGAAGATGGAAAACGAAATTGTAGCTCCCTCGGATGGTACAGTTTCACAGGTTGTAGCCGCAAAAGGCAGCTCGGTTGCAACTGATGACGTCCTTGCTTATTTGAACTGAGGAGGTCAATAAATGTCTGTTGTAAATGCTTTGGTGGAGATATTTCAAAGCTCCGGTTTTGTATCGTTATCATGGCAAAACTGGGTTATGATTTTAGTCTCCTTTGTTCTTTTATATTTGGCTATTGTCAAAAAATTTGAACCGCTTCTCTTAGTTCCGATTGCTTTCGGTATGTTACTTGTTAACATATATCCTGATATTATGTATGATCCGCTTATGATGTCGTCATACAGCGGCCAAGTTGTTGAAGGTGCCCATTGGTATGATACCGGCGTCTTGCGACTGATTTACGCAGGTGTTAAATCGAGTATATTCCCCTGCCTTATCTTTATGGGTGTAGGTGCTATGACCGACTTCGGACCGCTTCTTGCGAATCCTTCAAGTCTTCTTCTCGGCGCTGCTGCTCAGCTTGGTATTTATGTTGCTTTTCTTATTTCAATCGCAACCAACCTTATCCCCGGTTTTGAGGGCTTTACGCCTCAGGAAGCAGCTTCAATAGCTATAATCGGCGGTGCAGACGGACCGACAGCTATTTATTTAACGAGTAAGCTCGCTCCGCAGCTATTAGGACCCATTGCTGTAGCGGCATACTCTTATATGGCTCTTATACCGCTGATTCAGCCCCCTATTATGAAGCTTTTAACTACCAAAAAAGAGCGCGAAATCAAGATGGATCAGCTTAGAACCGTAAGCAAAACAGAAAAAATCATTTTCCCGATTGTTGTTACTGTTCTTTGCGTACTTGTTCTTCCGTCGGTCGCTCCGCTTATCGGTATGTTTATGCTCGGCAATCTTTTCAAAGAATGTGGCGTAACCGAACGCCTCAGTGATACTGCTCAGAATTCTCTTTGCAATATCGTAACAATAATGCTCGGTACTACCGTAGGCGCCACAGCAGAAGGCAAAACATTCCTCGCTACCAAAACTATACTTGTAATAGTAATCGGTCTTGTCGCATTTGCTTTCTCAACCGCAGGCGGCGTATTGTTCGGCAAACTTATGAACCTCGTAACTCATGGTAAAGTTAATCCACTTATAGGTTCCGCAGGTGTTTCGGCTGTTCCTATGGCGGCTCGTGTATCTCAGGTTGAGGGAAGAAAATACAATCCCTCTAACTTCCTTTTAATGCACGCTATGGGTCCGAATGTTGCAGGAGTTATCGGTTCTGCTGTTGCAGCCGGATATTTACTTCTTACTTTTGGTAAATAATTATTAAGTTATAGAAAAGGTCACGGCAACAAATTTAGTTACCGTGACCTTTTTATATATTCTGTGATATAACAATTGAAAACTTATTTATCTTTTCTTGACTGCAACATTTAATATAATATATGCTAACACCAGCACAACCACCGAACAACACAGTACAGCATACATCGCTTCTATACTGACGCATTTATCGAAAAAGTACAAGTTACAGTCAATACTGTCTTTAAATACGGTGACAAATTCCTTCGGTATACCCATTTCGGACAGTTCACTGAAAACACCGTTTAAAGCGTGATTGCGTAAAAGTCCCGTGCCGTATGTACCCGGCAAAAAAGAAATAACTTTTTGCAGTCCGGCAGAAAAGCTTGAGACGGGCATATATGCGCCACAGATAAATCCATATCCTGCGCTGACGATGGTCCCTACTGCGGAAATCTGACCTTGTGAGTTTAAAAAGAAGTTGATTATAGAGCTAAGCGCTGTTCCGAACATTACAAGTAATATCACATCTAGTAAGAATAAAACCGTCTCTTTAAATGAAAGATACCAGCCAATATTTGACAAATAAATAAAACAAATAACTGAAGCCGCAACACATATTGCAAGTGTAGAAATAAGCGTCGAGATATAATAACTTACGGCAAGCGTTGATTTTTTTACAGGAGTTACGGTTAAATCTGCACGCGCGCCGCTGACCTTATCCTGAACCATGAGCATATTTGAACAAAACGAAACAGTTACGCAGCATACGGCAAGAAGTGATGACACAAGCTGGCCTGCAACGACCGCATTTATGAGTTTTTCCGACAACTCAAAGCCTGTAGGTATTGCGGATAAAAAGCTTTGCTTGTAAACATTTCCGAGAAAAGTTGTATATAAAATGAGCAATATAATCGGAGTTATAAGTGAAGTAAAAAACATTGCCTTATCTTTGAAAAACAGTTTGCTGTTTCTTCTGATAAGATTGCCGAGACCCATCATTTTACGTCACCTCCACTCAGGTTTTTACCTGTAACCGCCATAAAAACATCATCCATTTTTCCTTTAATTACCTCATAGTCTTTAAATATATCAGGATTTTTAATTATCAGTTCGGTTGCTTTTTCGGAATTCGGAACAGCAATGCGAACGGCGCCGTTCAATTTTTCCGACGGCAGTTCAAGACTCTCGGCAAGAGCGGCTGATTCCCCATACAGAGTAATAAAGTCACCTGTATATTTATTTTTCAGTTCTAACGGAGTCCCCTCTGCCGAAATTTGCCCGGCATCAAGTATCACTACATAATCGGAGTCCGCCGACTCTTCCATGTAATGTGTTGTGAGAAAGACGGTAAGCCCATGAGTTTTGCGAAGCATTGTTATAACCGACCATAAAAGCTGTCTTGTTTGAGGGTCAAGTCCTGTTGTCGGCTCATCAAGGATCAGTATTTTGGGATTGTGAAGCAAAGCTCTTGCTATATCAATACGTCGTCTTTGCCCTCCGGACAGTTTTCCGACGGTTCTGTTAAGAATATCTTCAAAACCGAGAAGTACCGATAACTCATCAAGACGATTTTTAAATTCTTTGCCCGTTATGCCATACAGAGCGGCACGACTGCGCAGATTATCTTTTACCGACAACGCTTTATCAAGTACGGAGTTTTGAAAAACTACACCGATATCCGATGAAACACTGTTGAAATTTTTCTCAGTATCTTTGCCGCAGATTACTATTTTTCCGCTGTCCTTTTTTATCTGCCCACACATAATTGAAATGGTTGTGGACTTTCCTGCGCCGTTTACGCCGAGAAATGCAAACAATTCACCGTGATAAACGCTAAAGGATAAATCATTAACAGCCTTTATGTCTCCATACGACTTGCTCAAATGAGATATTTCAATGATTTTATCCATATAATGCTCCCCAATAAATTATTTATAAACATATTAACAAAAGAGCAAATATTTGTCAATAAAATACAAAACCACTCGCCATAAACGAGTGGGAATAATTTCACACCTGTGAAAAAGCCTTATTTTACTAGGCTTTTGCCAATTGTAAATGCTTTTTGGCAACAAAATGGCAACATTATTTGAATTATTGTAAAAGTAAAGAGCTATCAGATTTTTTGAAAGTCTGATAGCTCTTTTTGATGTTGCGTTAAAAGGTAAGTGCTTTTATCATATTTATTATTGCTGTTGTTAATGGTAAAAATTTGTTCAGAATATCAACTACTTTCTTGGCAGTATTTTCTTCTGGAGAACCTTTTGAAAGTTGATAGAGAAATGATTGCAATACTTCTTTATCAAAATCAGATAAATTATTTTCATTTTTGATAAATTTCTGAATTTCTGTTTCTATATTAAAATATTGATTTTGTTGAATAGAAACTTGATTATTGTCACCACTAATATATGTGTTATTTATATTTCCGTAATTGGATGATTTTGATTCAATATGTTTGATTACAGATTTGCAATCTCTGTAAAATACCTTGGGAAGTATATCGTTAATTCGAGCAAGATGATCCTGATCAGAATATAGAAATTCAACTCTAAAAAGTTGTCCCTCGTATTCAAAAGAATCCGAAAACATTGTTTTAATAGCGTTTAATTTACCTTCTTGCCAAAAAAAGTATGGTATAAATATGTAATCTGTGCCGTCAATGTTTTGAATATAGTATTTGATCTTTTTATTTGTGTAATCAATTTTTCTATCTTTTTCACGAAGAAAAGTAAAAAATAAGTAAATTAAAAATATGATTACAATTACAACTATAAAAAACACATAGAAATGATAATTATTTTTCTCCATATTTTATATATCTCCTTATTCTTTAGGATAATTATAATGCTGATGGTTGTACTCTTTTTTTGTGATTTAATCGTTTTT
>OMGL01000114.1_pt1 | contig 63925 bp, 70 predicted proteins | sample 1645831 | NCBI WGS metagenome assembly OMGL01 (sample SAMN00849301, study PRJEB25192) | human gut metagenome | reverse complement strand
CTACAATAGGGATATATTCCTTCGGATCCGGGTCTTTTATGTTTTCAGGCATCTGGCCGCCTGCCATCTTCATGTTAAGGTAATGTCCTTCAAGATGAAGACCAAGTATCGGACTGTCAGGCTCTGCCATCAGCTTGGTACAGGTTTCGGCAGCCGCTTCAATCATCGGCACGGTAGATGAAGAAAGAGTTGGGAAAATACTGGTAGTACCGTGTTTCATGTGGGCGTTAACAGCTGTACGGAAAGCCTCTTCGGTACCTTCCATAAAGTCTCCGCCACCACCGCCATGAACGTGGATTTCCACACCGCCGGGAACTACATACATACCTTTGGCGTCAATCAGTTCAGCTCCGATAACAGCCAGGTCACAATTTGTTACTTCTAAAATTTTGTTGTCACGCATCAGGACCGAACCGTCCTTTAACCATCCCTGAGGGGTAAGTATCTTCGCGTTTATGATTTGGGTCAACATAATATAGTAATAAAATATTAAGATTTCTAAACATCATATTAAATATGGGAACAAATTTAGCAACTTTTTCAGAGCTAACTGCAGATATCCCGAATTATTTTCTAACTATTTTAATATAAAAAGCCCCGCTTAATAAAATCAAGCGGGGCACAGATAGAGGGAATTTAAACAAATCTCTTTACTTACTCATTAAAACCAATTTACCTGATTTAAGTCCTTTACCGGTTGCAGTCAATGTTATTTCGCCCGGCTTATCGGTACTTTGGACAATGGCGGTCATCATTCCATTGAAAACTTTCATCTGTGGAAGATGGAAAAGCTCTATTGATGTAGGGTCGCCATTAGCTCCGGCACGATAAGTTCCTGCCCCTTTCACCGAATATTTGATAAGATGTTGAGCATCAGGGCACAAATTACCGTCCTTGTCTACTACTCTTACAGTTACAAATGACAAGTCCTTACCATCTGCCTTGATTTCGTTACGGTCGGCTACCAGTTCGATATGGTCGGGCTTGCCGGCAGTGTGAATTTCCTTTTCGGCAACTGCTTCTCCTTTGTCATTATAAGCCACTACTTTTACTGTTCCCGGTTCATACTTCGTATCCATCCACATCAGGCGATAACGTTGCTGACGTTTAAAGTTGGCTGTAGATGCTGAATCAGCACTATTTTCAGGAGTAACGCTCAAGTCTTTGGTACGCTTACCCTGACTCTTACCGTTGATAAACACTTCTGCCGAAGGATAGTTGGTATAGACAAAAATCGGAGTAACTTCGCCTTCCCGTCCCGGCCATGTCCAATGAGGAAGGATATGAAGAGTCTCTTCATCCTTATTCCAATGGCTGCGGTAGAGATAGTAACGGTCTTTCGGCAGACCGGCAAGGTCAATGATGCCAAATAAAGAAGAGTGACTGGGCCAATCAGTATAATAAGGTGTCGGCTCGCCCAGATAATCAAAACCTGTCCATACAAATTCTCCGATAGCCCATGGTTTGTCATCATGCCAAATCCAGTCGTCTTCGGGCAAGTTAGACCATCCGCAGTGTTCCACATCGTATGATGAAGACTGATGGTCGTCATACTTCTTCATGGCCTGACGCGTCACAGGGAATTTATACACACCGCGAGAGCTGACAGTAGAAGCAGTCTCACTGCCCAAAACAATCTGTTGCGGCAGCTTCTTATAGTTTTCGGGATACTTGTGAGGACGATAATTGAATCCGGCTATGTCCATAGTAGCCGCCATATTATTGTTGACTACAGCATCTGGAGCATCCATACCCTGAGTGACCGGACGGGACGGGTCTTCGCGATGACAGATATCCTGCAACATACGTGAAAGTTTAGGTCCGTTATTTCCATTCCATTGGTCGGGCACTTCATTACCGATACACCACATCACAACACTCGGATTATTGCGATAGTGACGAATAAGATTTACCAGGTCTTTCTCAACCCACTCATCGAATATCTTGTGATAGCCATTCGCCATTTTTGCCGATTTCCATTCATCAAATGATTCCGGCATCAACATCATACCCATTTCATCACACGCCTCTACCAGTTCAGGAGCAGGCATATTGTGAGAAGTACGGATGGCGTTACAGCCCATATCCTTCAAGATACGGATTTGGCGGCGGATGGCCGCATCATTTACCGCTCCTCCCAAAGGACCTAAATCATGGTGATTACAAACGCCTTTGAATTTTGTCAGTTTACCATTCAGGAAGAAGCCCTTGTCAGGGATAATCTCCAATGTACGGATACCAAAACGAGTCGTATATTCATCCTTCAATGTCTCTCCATCGTATACTTTGGAAACTGCGGTATACAATGCCGGATTTTCAGGTGACCATAAAGAAGGACGGTACACAACAAAATTCTGATTAAAGAAATTCCCGTCCAGTTTATCTCCCGGTCTGTCATCCGAAGAAATTCTCTTTCCTTCGGGGTTCAGAATTTCAGTTACAATACGGTAATTACCGACGTTTTTTCCTTCAGGCATCACTAAATCGGTCTTCACATTAACTCTTGCGAAACCGTCCTCTACAACGGGAGTTGTGATAACCGTTCCCCATGTGGGAATATGTACATCTTCTGTCACCACCAAATGTACATTGCGATACAATCCTGCCCCGGGATACCAGCGTGAAGATTCACGTTCGTTTTCCAGGCGGACTGCCAGTTCGTTTTTCTCTCCCGGTTTCAGATAAGGAGTGGCATCCACATAAAATGAATTATAGCCATAAGGCCAGTATCCTGCCTCTTGTCCGTTGATATATACACGGGCATGACTCATGGCACCGTCAAATATCAATGTAGCTTTCTTGCCTTTCTCAAAAGAAGGAGCATCAAAATTGAGACGATACCACCCTGTTCCCACAAAAGGAAGCCCGCCGGTACGTCCGGCATGTTCCATTGCTTCTGTTTGTCCGTCCTGGGTAATTGCCATCTCCTGCTTATCATTATTTATACTGAATGGCCCGTAGATAGCCCAGTCGTGAGGGACGGTGACATTCTGCCACTTGGCATCATTAAATCCGGGCTTCGCAAAGTCTGCATTGTCTTCACGAGTGAACTTCCACCCTTTTTCAAAGGTCTGCTCGGTTCTTACCTGCGCTTGCATGAAAGCAAGGGAACAGATAGCTCCCAATGCGGCACATAAAAATCGTTTAGTATTCATAGTTTTTCTTATTTATTGATATGGTCTGTAACAACAAAAGTAATCTCTCCCGCCTTTATCAAGTCATCATGAGAAATAAGGTATTTGTTCACTTTCTTATTTCCTAATCTGATTTCCTTGATGTAATCTCCATGGCCTTCTTTTTTGATAACCAGTTTATCTTTACCCCAATATTCAGGGTCAAGCTTAATAGTTACCTCATCAAAAGTCGGAGTAGTTAATGTATATTCGGGTACACCGGGACAATCAGGATACAATCCCATCATGCTGAAGATAGCCCATGCAGACATAGTACCTGTATCATCATTTCCGGGAATACCGTCGGGTTTGGTAGTAAAGTGTTTGGCCAACAACTCTTTTACCAATTTCTGGGTACGCCATTCTTCGCCTTTGAAACGGCTGAATAAGTACGGATAAGCAATGTCGGGTTCGTTGGCGGGATCATAATTTCCTTCATCGAACACACTTTGCAGCTTATCTACGAACTTCTTGTCACCGCCCATCAATTTTGTCAGCCCTTTAATATCATGAGGAACAAAGAATGTGTAATTCCATGCATTTCCTTCATGGAAACCGGGACTGGGTGCAAAGTTTGCTCCTTCTTTGGGATCGAACGGTTCATAAAACCTGCCTTCCTTCGTAATGGGACGAAGAGTACCAAACTCTTTGCAGAAATAATTCTTATAACCCATGGAACGTTTGCGGAACAACTTGGCATCTTCTTTCTTTCCCACTTCTTCAGCCAAAGTAGACAACGCATAATCTGCCACATAATATTCCAGGGCATGTGAAACAGAATTATCATATTGGCTTTCCATCGGCACATATCCCTTTGCCATATAGTCATCATTATCCGGGCGCATCAGGTTATCCTTACCCGGGGTAGTGGCCGACTTATACATTCCTTTATATGCCAAGTTGATGTCGAAGTCCTGAAGACCTTTCATCCAACTGTCCACGATAACCGGAATAGAAGGATCGCCTTCCATTGTCAGTGTCTCACGTCCGTAAAGTTCCCATTTGGGAAACCATCCATGTTCCTTATACATGCCGAGCATGGTATGAATCATATCCATCTGGCGCTCAGGATACACTAATGTCATCAGTTGGTGTACGTTGCGGTATGTATCCCACAATGAAAATACAGTATAACGATTACGGTTGGTAGTCAGAATCTTATCGCCTTCCATCTGCGGATATTGACCGCTAACGTCCTGAAGGATATTCGGATGAATAAGGGTATGATACATGGCTGTATAGAATACTCCTTTTTGTTCTTCAGTTCCGCCTTTGACTGTGACACGTGAAAGGTCATCATTCCACATCTTACGCGCTTCGGCACGCAGCTTGTCAAAGGTGGTTCCGAACGGTTGCTCCTTTTCCAGATTCAAACGTGCATTTTCAATGCTCACAAAGGATACCCCCATGCTGACTTCTATCGTTTCGCTCACTGTCGAGTCAAAAGTAAACCATGCACCGACATCGTCACCACTCATTTCCTTTGTATAGGAAGTGTAAAGTTTATACTTGCCTGCCGTGTCATCCCACTGTGCTTCCACACCCATCGGACGCATCATTTTCCAGTAGCCGCGCTTTGCCGGAACTTTATTAATGCGCATCACAAAATATATCGGGAATACAGCTTGCGGATTATAACAAAAAGTACCCAGCAATTTGGTTCCTTCAATCTCACGGTCATTGACAAAACGCACTGTAGCACCACTCTCGTTTGTCAAGCCTTCACCCAAATTTAATAAGATATTGCTTTGTCCTGCCGGAAAAGTGAAACGTGCCATACTGGTGCGGGGAGTAGCAGTCACTTCGCACTTCACATTATACTTATCCAATACATTGGTATAATAGCCGGGAGTAGCCGATTCATTGCTGTACACACTTCCGTAAGTATTAAAATCAACATTCAGCTTTCCGGTGGTCGGCATCAGCAACAAAGAGCCTAATTCGGGGCAACCCACACCACTCAGGTTGACATGAGCAAATCCCGTCATATACTTATTATTAAACTCGTAAGGAGTAGACCACCAGGTACTATCCTTGTTAATCTTATTTTCGGGAACAGCCCCCAACACATTGAGAGGTGTGACCGACATCATTCCCTGCGGACAAAGCGCACCGGGATTAGTTGTCCCATAATTAGTAGTCCCCACAAAAGGATTTACATAATCGGCCGGTTCTTTTTGCGCCATTGCAGTCAGCAAAGAAAACAATGCGGCACCGGTCAAAATACTCAGTTTTCGTATCATAGTCATTTATTTAATTACAACTTCATCTGTAAACAAGAAGCCACCAAACTCGCCGGAAGTTGCCTGATAACGTACATAACGTCCCTTTGCATTACCTTCCCAACCAAAATTAGTAAAAGTTACCTTATCATCTTTCACTACTTTATGCTCGATATGCTTCAATTCTGTAAAATCTTTACCATCATCGGATATAGAAATTATCACTTCGGCAGGCATAAATACCTCCGGTCCGCAGACCTGCATAAAGTCTGCACCGATAAAATGAAGTTCCGTTTCTTTTTCCAAATCAATCGTAATATCCATTCTTTTCTTGTCAATGAAACCTTGCCAACGCTTATCACCATAGGTCCATCCGCCACGGACACCATCGACCAAGGCCGTATCTCCCCCCGCAGCATATCCGGGATAATAAGCCGCATCAAGACCATAAGTCACTTTTTTCCCTACTGCCAAATGTTCCACCGGCTTATCAGCTCCGGGACGATTACCGATTTCGTTCTTAAGTTCAAAAGAATTATAACCGGATTTTTTCAATTCTTCCACTGCTTTTAAAGCCCGTACATGGAAGTCTTCATAATTCTTCTTTGACGGTGCACTCCAGGCCACTTCCGCCAATGCAAGAACACGGGGATAAATCATCATTTCAGCATGCTCGGGTGTCGGAATATATTCTGTAAACAGATTTGCCTGCACACCATACACCAGTCCCACCTTTTCGGCACTTAATGTATCAGGAACAGGATTGAACGAATAGACTTTGGATAAAGGCAGATAGCCTCCGATAGCCTCGGGCTGCGAATCCGGTGCATCTTGATAAGAATCAAAATAACAGAATTCACCCGGAGTCATAATAGCCTTATGACCGGATTCCACTGCTTTCATACCTCCTTCCGTTCCACGCCATGACATGACTGTAGCATTAGGCGCCAGTCCTCCTTCAAGAATTTCATCCCAGCCCAACAGTTTACGGTTATGGCCATTCAGAAATACTTCAATGCGATGAATCAAATAACTCTGCAATTCATTCACATCTTTCAGACCTTCTTTTTTCATCCGTGCCTGGCATAACTTACAAGTCGGCCAAGATGCTTTACCTGCCTCGTCTCCACCAATATGGATATATTCGGACGGGAATAATTCCATCACTTCCGTCAGTACATTTTCCAGAAACTCAAAAGTCTTTTCATTGCCCACACAGAAATCAGCCTGCTTATAGGGTTCATGTGTACAGGACAGTTCGGGATAAGCAGTCAATACTTCTTCCGAATGTGCCGGCATTTCTATTTCAGGAATGATAGTTATATAACGAGATTCGGCATAAGCTACCAATTCACGGATATCCTCTTTGGTGTAATAACCTCCATAAGCATTCTCACTACCTTCTTCACTGTATTGGCGACCATTGTTCCACCACTCTTTCCAGGTGGGGAATTCACGCCACGCAGCAAACTCAGTAAGACGGGGATATTTATCTATTTCAATACGCCATCCTGCCGCATCAGTCAGATGTAAATGGAGACGGTTCAGTTTGTAATAGGCAAAAGCATCAATCTGCTTCTTCACAAAATTCACATCAAAGAAATGACGGGAAACATCGAGCATCATACCACGATAGGCAAAGCGCGGCTCATCGGTAACGGTTCCTACCGGTAATTCCTTTTTTTCATTCACCATTTGCAGGAATGTCTGCACACCATAAAAAAGTCCCGCACCCGAAGCAGCCCGGATTTTCACCTGCTTCGGAGTTACTTCCAGCACATATCCTTCGGACGAAGTAATATCCGGCAAACGGTCTACTTGTTGAAGAATGACAACATTGTCGACTACTTCTTCCAAAGCAGCATCCAATTGAAAAGGAGAGCCGGCGATATAATCTGCCAGTCTCGTTTTATCCTCCTGAGGTGCATCTATCCATAATTTTGTTTGATCATTCAATTGAAAAGCACCCTTCTGCAAGTCTGCACTCAATGGAACGGGAATCACAGAAAGTGTCTCTTTCTGTTCCTTGGCGCAACCCGCCAGCAACAGGCTCACCGCCACACTTGCCAATAGTGTAAGTTTCCTCATTTTCTATTCTCTTTAATTCTATTTATTTCATTGGTACGAATACCCGGTTTCAATTCACCATTAATTATATAAGCATAAACTCCGTCAGCAACCAAAGCAGCTCCTGCACGTGCTCCCTGTTCATATTCGCCCAAAGAGCTCCATTCATCTTTTGCAGGATAATAAAGCAACAGATTCTTATTGAACTGATACCACTCCGCCGGATGTGACAGATATTCTTTTCCCGAATAAGTGCCCTGCAAAGCTTTCAGGAATATATCCTTGTTGACACCGCCAATACATAAAATGGCTTCTTCTCCCCAAGGAACGGCTGCTCCACCTCCCAATGAAATGCTTTTTCCTTCTTTATCGACCGGAGTCGCTACCGAAGTCCATACTCTCGTCTCGGGCGAATATACATAACCGTCCACAGACAAGGTTGCTTCGCGCCCATCTGCTGCCGGGGCAAAGCCTCCCCAAACATAAAGTTTTCCCCCTTGTGCCGCGCACACCGGTTGAACTCTCGGCTCGCCGGGCACACCGGGCTCTTTCTGCCATCCTTTATCCATATTTGACAAATCAAGCGAATACATATCCGCAGAGGGAACACCATTAACGTTTCCTCCTACGATATAAAGCAAATCACCTATTAAAGCACCTGCCATATTATCGATAGTCATGGGTAAAGAAGGTAAAGTGTCAGTTACCAAGACGTCTTCTTGCAAAGATAAAAGAAATACATCAGATATACTACCATCAGCAGTAGTTCCTCCAACACAAATTAACCCTTTTTGTGTAGAAATAGTTACTCCATACGCCGATGCTACAGGCAAAAAGCCAACTTGCTTCCACCGGAAGGCTGTATCTGATGATAAAGGTGTAGCATAAACTTCATTATAAAAAACCTTTTTTCCGCCATCGGCAACAGGAATATCCGGGAAATTACATCCACCTGCCATTATTAAACGGTCTTCTGTTATTCCTGCATATAAAGCAGAAACTCCCTTGAGAAAAGCGGCATTCCCCGAAGGGAAGCCGTTCATTTTCTCAAGAGATATTTCAGCACCTGACGTATCAGTGTGGTGACATGCACTGCATACCAATAAGCCACCCACTAATACAGCCAGCAATTTTCCATATAGTTGTTTCTTCGTCACACAAGCTATGAATTAATCAGTTCAACGAAATCTCATCTACAAACAGAAAAGCAGGATTTCCTTTACCACCGTGCCAGGCAGGAATACTATGTTCCGTCAAAGCAGTCACTTTGACATAACGGGCTGTAACCGGTGAGAATGTCAAAGTATGGTTAAATACTCCGTTTTTGTCATCCTGCTTCATGGCCGGATATTTTTCCGAAGCAACTTCTTTAAAGTTCTGACCGTCTTCGGATACCGCTACAGAAAGAGCACGGGCATCAAATACCCAGTCACCCTTTTCTACACAGGTAGAAATAGAAGCACTTTGAATTTCGGTCGGTTCTTTCAGATCAATCACTGCCTCCATATCATTTTTATAGAAAGCAATCCAACGTCCTGTCTTGTAATTTCCATTACCTTTCAATCCATCTACCAAAGTGGGAGCGCCGTTAAATTCATATTGTTTATTTACCGGTTGCAACATAGTAACAGGCTTCATGCTTGCCTTGTTGAAAGCTATATCCTCTTTCACAATGCGACTGTTTCCTGTAGGACGAACTGCCACAGCTTGGAAAGTACAGTTTTCTTTGAGTTTCAAAGGTTCTGTATACTGTGCCGATGCTGCGGTCGGTTCACTACCATCCAACGTGTAATAAATCGGACAATTATCAATAGTGGACAAAGTCACATCCAATGTTCCATCCTGCGGATTAGGAGTGAAAACAGCATTTACATCAAATACATGAGTAGCATAATTATACTTATATACATCATATACATCTACCAATCCAGGCAAACGTTTCAAGAAGTCTTCATAATTCTTCTTCGCAGGCATTGTCCATTGCACTTCTGCCAGAGCAGCCATACGGGGCAATTCCATATATTCTACCTGACTGAAAGTAGGAATATATTCAGTCCACAAGTTAGCCTGTACACCTTTTATATACTTTTGTTCTTCAGGAGTGAGGGACTTAGGCATCGGTTCATAAGAATACACTCTTTCGATGGGCAGATAACCACCAATGGCCTCCGGCTCATTCTCAACATCTTTAGACTGATAGTAGTCAAAATACAGATAAGTATTCGGTGACATAATTACATCATGGTGCTGTTTGGCAGCCTCTATGCCACCTGATTCGCCACGCCATGACATAACAGTTGAGTTAGGAGCCAATCCACCTTCCAAAATCTCATCCCAGCCTATAATCTGACGACCTTTATCATTCAAGAACTTCTCTGCATGAGTAATAATGAAACTCTGTAAATAAGCCTCTGCAGAATGCTTCTTATCGCCTTTTATACCCAATGCCTTGATACGTGCCTGACATTTCGGACAAGTCTTCCAACGCACTTTCGGACATTCGTCACCACCTACATGAATATATTCAGATGGGAAAATCTCAATGATTTCACCCAACACATCGTCAATAAACTTCAGTGTCTCATCATTTCCGGCACACAGTACATCATCCGATATACCCCATATTTTCCATACTTCATACGGACCGCCTGTACATCCCAATTCCGGATAAGCAGTCAAAGCAGCCTGCATGTGTCCCGGCATATCGATTTCGGGAATAACCGTAATGTGCCGGTCGGCAGCATAAGCTACGATTTCTTTTGCTTCTTCCTGAGTATAGAAACCACCATAAGGCTGGCCGTCATATTTACCTGTATTATGTCCGATCACAGTCTCTGTTCTCTTTGAACCGATTTCTGTCAATTCGGGACGACTCTTAATTTCAATTCTCCATCCCTGATCATCAGAGATATGCCAGTGAAAACGATTGATGTTATGCAAAGCCAACATATCAATAAAACGTTTCACCGAGTCAACCGGGAAGAAATGACGAGACACATCCAAATGTGCTCCACGATAAGAAAAACGGGGATAGTCACTGATTTCTACTGCAGGAAGGGCTATATCCATACCTTGCACCACCGGAATAGACTTACGCAAAGTTTGGATACCATAAAATACTCCGGCTTCTGTCGGACCGGATATCACCACATTAGCATCCGTTACTTTTAATTGATAACCTTCAGGATTTTCCGAACTTCCCCCCAGTTGCAGAAGAATTCCCTTGCCTTCCGTACCGGCTTGTACGCTCAGGCTCTTTCCGGTCAAATCTTTGATATAACTTGCCAAAAACTCTGCATTCTTTTGCATCCTCTCATTACCTTCGGGATACATAATCTTTGTACCGTCCGACAAAATGAACGGAGCAGCCTGTTCCATTACCGAGATTTCCTGCGGTAACGGGACAACCTGATAATTTGCTTCTTTTACTTGTGTGTTGCAGGATACAAGCATTAAACCTGCCACAGACAGCCCTGCCAGGCTCATTAAATGTTTCATAATATATATAATTGATTAGTTAGTATCACTCAATTGATGGATACGAATATCCAATTTTCCATCTTTCATCAGTTCCTCCGAAGTAACTACCACTTTCTTCGTTTGTCCCGGCAACAGGTCGAAGAAATTATCAGAGAACCTTGCTCCCTGAAGAGAAGATACTGTCAAGGAATTGGAATCTGACTGCTTGGGGATTTCAATAAACACATCCCTTGCCAACTGTTTGGAAGACAGTGTTATCTCACACTTTCCATCCATTTGCTTTACCTTGTAGCATATATCCGCCTTGGGCAAATCCTGGTCTTTGGCGAAATTGAAATAAAAAGTTTCTTCGGACAATACTTCTCCTTTCTTGTTTTTCAGTGTCATCAATAAGAAAGTATTCCTTGGATTAGGAGTCATTCCCTCGTACTTCTCCTTATGATATAAGGTAGAAGCATTAGCGGGCACTTCCCCTTTTATCTCTTTTTTCTTTAATACTTTTCCGTCAAAATCCATCAGACGCAACTGAAGGGTTACATCTTTATCGGCTTCCAGCTTGTCGGACATTACATAGATATTCAAATCATCCCCTTCTTTTATTGCATCTACCAATACCGGAGCGAAAGCCCTCTTTGCCTGATAGTGCATGGCTTTCCAGTTTCCATAATAATCGATGCTCGACCAAGAAACAACCGGCCAACTGTCATTCAACTGCCAATAAAGCGTACCCATACAATAAGGACGGTTGCGGCGATGGGCCTCCATTCCATGACGCATTCCTTGTCCTTGTAATACCAAGCCCAAATACACCAGTTGTTCAAAGTCTTCGGGAACTTTATAATACAGTCCCATGGTCTTTTTTATCAAGAAGTTACCGATAGACGCCTTCTGATGAGCATTCATCACTTCCGATTCCAATGCATAATCTTCGGGTGCAGCGAAAGTGGCAATGGTCTTCATTTCCGGGAATGCCTGAAAACCATACTCGCTCATAAAGCGTGGAATCTCGGTATCGAAACTCTCAAAAGGCTTCTGTCCATACCAAGTGCCCCAATTATGGCTGTCGGCTATCTTCCAACTTTCCGGACGCCCCCAGTTGGCTTCGTAAGGAGAGCCATGCATATAAAAACGATCCGGGTCAAGTTCCTGTACCTTGCGAGGCAGCAATTCACGGAACAGTTTGTCGTATCCTCGCTTCATACCTTCCATGATGGCAGGGTCGGTATATTTCTTGTCCCATCCCCAATAGCGCATTCCTTCATAGATTTCATTATTTCCACACCACATGGCCAAACTTGCATGATTGCGCAAACGCTTGATATTGTAGTCGGCTTCCGCCTCCACACGCTTCAAGAAAGCAGGATCCGACGGATAAGTGGTACAAGCAAAAATGAAGTCTTGCCAAATCAGGATACCGTGTTCATCGGCTTCCTTATAAAAAGCATCATCCTCATACACACCGCCCCCCCATACACGAAGCATGTTCATATTGGCCTCTTTCACATCCTTGAATAATCGGTGATAGCGTTCAGGCGTGACATTGGGCAACAAAGCGTCATCGGGAATAAAGTTCGCTCCCTTAGCAAACATCGGTTTACCGTTTACCTCAAAATAAAAAGATTCACCTTGGGCATCTTTCTCCTTCACTACACGGATATTGCGTAGTCCGATACGTTCCTGCTTGGAAGCAATCACTTTGCCATCCACCTTTACCTGAGCTTCAAAATCATATAAAGCAGGTTCGCCCCAACCATTCGGCATCCAAAGATGAGGATTGCCGATTTCCATAGGTATATTGATTTCATTCGCACCCGGTTGCAGAGTCACTTCTTTCTGCTTCGTTGTCTTTTCACCGTCTTTATAGGAATAACTCACGGTCACTTCCGCCTTTTGAGGAGTAGAAGTGATATTATTTATTGCCAACTGATTCTCAACCTTCGCCAATTCCTCAGTTACCGATGCTTGACGCACATAATAATCCTCAATAGCTGCCACATCATAATAAACCAAATGTACGGGACGCCATATACCACTGGTAGTCAACCGAATGCCCCAATCCCATCCATAACTGTAAGGTGCTTTACGGGTATAGATGCTGACACGCTTGTCACTATGGTCATTGTCTGCCGGATAGTCAAATCCGTTTGTTTCCCATTGCGGTAATGCCTGTTTGATGGGTGAATGGAAATAAACCTGCAGACGGTTTTCCCCCTTCCGCAGTACCTCTTTCACAGGAAGCGTATAACCGACAAACATATTGTCTGTACGTTCCAATAAAGAACCGTTCAGATAAATATCAGCATAAGTATCCAGTCCTTCAAATTCAAGGACGGCTGCTTCACGTGCCAGTTGCTCGTCCGTCACATTAAAAGTAGTCCTATAAGTCCAGTCTTCATTTTCCACCCACTGCACTTTCTCTTCATTCTTTCCATAAAAAGGATTGGGAATCATGCCATGATTTATTAAATCCTGATGTACTGTTCCGGGAACTTTTGCTGGAAGCCACTCGCTTTTTCCGACCTGAGAGAATTCCCATCCTTTATTCAGGTTTATCTTCTCAGGCTCCTTATATTCCTCGGCACCTAATATCATCGGGATGCATCCCATCATCATTAACATTCGCAATTTTCTCATATCTTACATCTTTTTATCGTTCCAATGGGGAAGCACAAAGCTTCCCCTATCGTTATTTCACATCCGAACGGAACGTTGAAGCCGGCAACCCTGCACCATTCACCAAATTGGCACGAGTAAACGGTTGCCAACCATAACGCACTATTGTCGGCTCTTTTACTTTATCACTCCATACTTTTAACTCACCGTTCACAACGGCTGCTTTTGCCGGATAAAATATTTGATCGTCTCCGGACAGCTCAAAGGTACGAATTTCATTGTTATCTGATGCATGAAGACCCTCAGAATAATCAAAAGAAATATAAGCTGCCCCATTTTTAAAGGAAACAGACTTGAAAAGCGGTCCCGAAGGCACTACATTTTTATAATTATAAGTCTTGTTTAAAGCCCAAACAGCCAAACGTTCCCCTACTTCCTGCTTATGCGTAGGATGTACGTTCAAAGAGTCACCTTTATCTGAAGTCACTGCCATTCCCGTATGGGGTATTTGTGTCAGGAAACGACGTTGGCTGTCACGAAACCAAGGCCATGACGGACGGTCAATACTTGATAACTGTACATAATAAAAAGGTAACTCATTATCTTCCCAATTCTTGCGCCAACTGTCCACTAATAATTTAAACAGCTTTTCGTGCGCCTCACGATTATGCGCATTCGATTCTCCCTGATACCAAATAATGCCTTTAATGGGGAATTGTTGCAAAGGAAGAATACCCGATTCATACAGATAACAAGGTTCATAGGGATGACGCTGCAACTTATCGGTTGACTTTTTAACATTGAGAGCAGCACGTCCACGCACCCAGTCTTGGATAAAATCATTTTTAGTCCAATTACGCAAAATAGCCGGGAAATGATATTCCAACGAACTGCGGTCTATCCATGCTTCAGTGGGTGAGCCACCGATGGCATTACAAATCAATCCGACAGGCACTTGCAAACTGTCCTGCAACATCTTACCGAAATAATAAGCCACAGCAGAAAAATTACCGGCTGTTTGCGGAGAGCAAACCGTCCACTCCGTATCCTTATAATATTGCAAATGATTCAATGAATCAAGAACGGAAGCATTCCATTCGACGGCATCCGTGCGCCAACGCGCTTTCATATCAAAAAGACGGATATTATCATTGGCAGCCTTAGCGACATCACGCTTGGCTGTTGCACTCCAGTTTAAATAGAATTCCATGTTGGACTGCCCGGAACAAAGCCAGACTTCCCCGGCCAATACATTACCGTAAGTCAGTTTTTGTTTACCCGAAGAAACAACCAATGTATAAGGGCCTCCCGCTTTTAAAGACGAAAGAGTGACCGACCATTTACCATCCATACCCGTTACAACTTTTTGTTTCTGATGCGCAATGGATACAGTTATTCTATCACCGGCATTGGCAGTCCCCTGAATAGTCAACGGTTTTCCGTGTTGCAACACCATATTGTCTGTATACAACGGACTCATCCTCAATCCGCCGAAATCGCCGGTAATACCTTCATATACGGTCTTAGCCAGTATTTCAGCTCCTTCTACATTGGGATGAACAGCATCCGGCAACATAAACGGATAAGGGTACAACGGTGCATGGAAATCAATCAACTGAACACCGGCATATTTAGCAATATTCTCGATAGCCAATTGTATTTCATCATGCCAATCACGTGTACCAGACTCAAAACGGGGATGGCGATCGGCAATCGGGGTAAGACGCGCAATCAAGATACGGCATCTGGAATTAGCCACACGAAAAGAATCTATCAACGCCCTATAATCTTGAATAAAGAAATCACGATAATTAGGCCAATCCCGAGGATCTGTATCGTTAATACCCAAATGGATAACAACGATATCACCGGCAAAATCAATAGCTTTATGATATTCCTCCTGCTGCATATAAGGGCGATGACCTTTGTTCAACAAAGTAGCACCGGACTTTCCAAAGTTACCAACCACATAATCATCCCCCAGCATTTTCTGTAACTTCGCCGGATAAGCATTGGTTTCACGGTCGGGCAATGTATAACCATAAGTAATACTATTACCCACACAAGCAACTTTGATTTTTTTCTGTGCAAAAAGAGTAACACAGAAACAGAGACTTACAAAAAGTATCAGTATCTTTTTCATTTCTTGTTAACATAAGGTTTCACAATATCACGCCATAACAGGTAACCTTTTCCCAATAAATGCAGACCGTCATTGGTATATTGAGGATTCATCTTTCCGGTAGCTCCATCCACAAAGTGGCTATATAAATCGATATATGTAACCCTCTCCTTCTCTGCCAAAGGTTTCAGCAAATCGTTTATCTGCTTCACAACTTGCCAACGAGAGGTATGTCCGCCAAACATACCGTAACAATCATTGACAGGCAATACACTTTGCAAATATAATTCAGTTTTCGGAGATTCTGCCTTTATTTTCTTTACAATCATTTCGATTCTTGCAACAATTGTATCAGCCGATGTTCCTCTCGATACGTCATTAATGCCTATTAAAAGAAATATTTTAGCCGGCTTTCCCTTTATAATAGGATCAAGACGATCGTATACTCCCATACAAATATCGCCACTGATTCCCCTGTTTTTCACATGAGAATTCTGGAAAAGCTCACCCCACTCGCATCCGTTAGTTATGCTATTGCCCAAAAAGATAATATCTCTCGAAGTAACCGGAAGTTCTTCGAATAAAGTTGCACGTTGCTCATAGAATGTAGAATATTTACGTTCCTGGGCAAATTGGGGCAGTGCAAGGAAAAGCCCCAATAAAAGTAAAGCAATGTTTTTCATTTTATAGTTGTTTTTCAGGTGAATAAATTAATCCTTCTACTGCTTTTTCACCATCCGGAGTAACAAAGACGGTAGTAAACATCCATTTGACAAGACGCGTTTCGTCCATTCCAAACTTACCTATCGGCAACTTCAGGAGTACTTTGTTCCAACCTTTATTTAAGTGGACAAGCAATGGAGGACGCACCACACAATTTTCATTTCCCAAAGGTACTTCATTACTTTTTACCCGGTGAGTAGCTGTCCACACAGGAGGCATTATTTCTTTATCATTAATCCATATTCGACTGCCTTTATAATCCCACTTTCCCTGTAATGGAGCCAGGTCCATCTCAGAACGACTATAATTCTGAAACTCAGCCCACAGCCCCACTTCCTGGTCTTTGGGAGAATAAACCCATGTATAAGCATAGGAAGTATGATTTTCTTTAGGGTCTTTATAAAAGGCCGGTACCATTGTTCCCCAAACATGGCGCAGATAAATACCGGCACCAATAGCTTTGCGTGTTCCGTATGTTTTTCCTTCATACTCATAAGACTCCTTCAACTCCTGCTCCGGGGGGAATACTTTTGACAGGTCCCCACCGTTAGGAAAAGCATCAGTTATATTCCATTTGACATCAGTCTGTTTCACATAAGCAAAAGGATATCCTTTGAATGTATGTTCTTTATGCCATAACATACGATTTTCAAAATCAACAAATTCATGGAATGTCTCTGTATCTTCGGCAGGAAGCATCGTTCCATTCCCATCGAAATATTCTGTTCCGCCACCTCTCCATGCACGTTCTGCAATGGCAAGCATACTGGGATAAAATCCGTTTTGGACAATCATATCTTCTTCTTTTGAAATCATCCGATCGTTCCATATTGCCAATATAGTACCGGCTATATCATCACTCCCTTCCACCTTATTATATATACGGCTGTTATACAGGGCGACCAAATCGGCAAATGTATCAAAGTGATTCAAATAATGAAATTTGGAATCAATGGCAGGAATTCCCGGTTGAGCCTTTCCACGATAGCTCCACAAGTGAGTCATATCTATTTCTCCCGGCTTATAATGCCAACCGGGATTCCAAGAAATCACCTTCTTTCCTTTTGAACGTACATAAGATACCATTTCGGGAACAAAATCAGGATTAGTAAATGCTACTTCATCGGTACCTATATGCAAATAAGGTACATCAAAAGTTTCACAAACTTCATCTATTAAGAGTTTCAAGATTTTCATACCTTCAGGACTCTGCATATCATGACGGAAAGTACGAATAAAAGCTGCACTATGCCCCGGCATATCTATCTCGGGAATCAACATGACTTGATGTTGCTTACAAAAGTCCACCAACTCACGTGCTTCCTCTAATGTATAGTACTTACCCGGCATACGGACTGTATTAATACTGTCATTCAGCATCGGGAATATCTTACTTTCCAAACGCCATGCCTGATTTTCAGTAAGATGCCAATGAAACACATTGATTTTAAAACGAGATAATATCTCTATTTCACGCTTTAATTCTTCCACTGAAATATAACTGCGACCTACATCCTGCATAAAGCCACGGATTCGGAAAGCCGGCCAGTCCACAATCTCACAACCGGCAAACAGACTTTTCTTTCCCTTTTTCTTTTCTAACTGACGAAGCGTTTGCAAGGCCCAATACACCCCACGTTCCGTAACAGCCTCTATCTTTATCAATTTCCCGGACACAGACAGTCGGTACGCCTCATCCGGATTTAACTTAACTCCATCAATAACCGGAAGAAGTTCTACTTTTATCTCTGCGGCAGCTTTATCCGCCAATTCTCCGCCGGCATTCACAATAAAAGCCTCCCACTCCGACTTCAGAACCGGAGTAGAAAGCTTTACCTTTCCCATTGCAAACGACTTATCCGTTACTTTATAATTCTGTGGCATAGGAAGTAACGGATAAGCATTTGTCTGTGCCATAGTCATGGCACAGACAAATATCATACCTATGAGACAGGTTAATCTACATTTCATTTATTTAGTCTTGATAATATCCTTCAGTTTAATAGCCTGAAAAGTCATATGAGCTACACTACTTTCATATAATATACCTACTGTTTCTTTATCAATCATAGTCAGGCAAGAATATCCCCAGCCCCAACCGGCATCCAACAACAATTGATTTTCGGGCAACCAAGTCACTCCACCATCAAGACTTGCCTTAATTGTGATACTATGACGATTCTTCGTATCGTTCGGATTAGAGAACAACAGAATATCTTTACCCAGCACATTATCTTTGGCTTTCACACTAATCAAACTCGCCATACATACCGGTTCCTGCAAAGAAGTACGAGAAGACACGTGTTCTTTCCAAGTTTTACCCATATCGGTAGTAGTAGAAACTGCACGACTTCCACCACGATTATCACGCATATTCAGCATTAATACCCCCGGTTCTATTTCAGCAACTTGTGATTCTGTCGTATTGGTACGCGCCAATGAACTGATATGCCAAGTTTTTCCATGGTCTTTACTATAGATAATACCTGCATTGGGAATTCTATCACTTCCGATATACTGGCTGGCAAATACCAACGTACCATCATCCATCGATATACCTCTACCCGGACCTTGCAACAAGAAATACCAAGAAGGATCTTTTACCTGTTCCGTAATATTTATCGGTTCAGACCAAGTTTTACCATCATCGTCACTCTTCACCAACATAAGTTGTGCTGTGTGGTGCATATCCATTCCCGGTTGAGAATTCCACCAAGCACGTCCGTTACCCATTCCGTGTGTCCATGCTGCTATAATCCAGATAGTACCGGTTTTCCTATCCACCAAGATAGCAGGGTCTCCCACACCATTCTGAGCTTTTGGCAAACCTTCATGTTCGCCGAAAGACATCGGGATACGCATCTTTTCCCAAGTCTGTCCGCCGTCTGTACTTCTGCTCAACCCTATTTCTACATATTCTTGCAAGTCTGCGCTGTTGTTGTGGCGAACATCATATACACCAAGCAACGTACCTTTATTAGAAGTTGCCAATCCCGGAATACGATAAGCTGCTACCCCGTCATCGCCGGCATGACGAACACCAACTCCCATATAGTGGGTATCAGCTTTGCGCACAACCTTCACCGGAGCAGTCCGATTATCCATCGTTACTCCTGTCATTTCCACCGATACCTTTGCAAGTACAGAAGCTGTTGGTTTCATCTGCAAACTAACCCAAAAATAGTTCACACCCGGATATAATTTTTGGTCTACTTTTAACACAACATCTCTTTTCGGAGCTTTCACTTCCGCTTTCAAAATAGAATAAGAAGGGTTAGCAGCCAATGTTTTACCCGGAGTATTACTTGGAATATAATCAACGGGAGCAAAATAAGTTTTTCCTTTTCTCTCAGAACTTTCTGTTCCGCCATAATAGAGTTTCACTGCCTCTATTTCATTCAGATTCACTTCTTTGCCGAAACTAAGTTTCACATCATTCAACACCTGACTTTGCGTAGCATCTATACGCAAATTAAACAGTTCATTGTCCTGCCGTTCAATCAATACCGGAATACGAGTTTCGCGCACTGCAACCGTATCCTGCTTTTGAGCACTCATCTGTAAAGGAGAGAGGAATAAAAGAATTCCTAACAACCAAGAATTTTGTTTCATAATATTATTATTTAATTATGCGGGTAAAAATAAAATATTTTATTGTAATATGAAAACAAAAAGGTGATTCTTTATCTTTTTATGATAAAAAACCACCTTTATTTTATTATTTAGGCAAGAAATACGGTCAATATCCCGGAGTTTGTTCCAAAGCAGGGTTATTTGTTAATGTATTCTTGTCGATTGGCCACAACAAACGTTGAGGGTAAGAATCATCTGCAGTAGTATACTCAAATACATATTCATCGCCAAAACGACGTAAATCATACCAACGTTTACCTTCGAACATAAATTCCTTATAACGTTCTCTCAATAAAACCTCATTGATACCGTCTTTATCACCTGCCATATTCGGATACCCCATTGTAGCCACATCATAATTAGCCTTATACGCACGGGCACGTATCAAATTGATTTCAGCTGTCGGATCTCCCCCGGTCAATGATTTAGCTTCAGCCAGCATCAATAATAAATCGGCATAACGATATACAGGAAAATCATCAGCAAAAAGTCTTTCCGAAGCTCCTGACGGAGTTGTTCCACGATATTTATAAGGGAAACATCCCACATAATCGTGTGGTGCATCCATTGTAAAGACAGCTTTCAACGTTCCTTGTTTTCTAGTGTCCAAGTTATCAAATTTATCGTATAACTCATTTCTAACAGGATAATACATATTACCATTGAAATTCAACTCAAACTGCCCATCTGTCTCCTTATCATAATAAAGACTCAATGTAGCTCTTTGAGGCACCAGATTATTTCTCCAACTACCGCCAAACAAATCGGTTTCGTTCTGTTTATTATGAATAGTAAAGATTATCTCCTTATTACCTTTATCGTCATAAGCAAACACATCTGTATAATTGGGCATCAAATCAAGAGTTTCTCTGGAGATATGGCTCTGAATATCGGTCAAGGCATTCTGAGCAACTGTAGCATCGGCACTTCCCCCTCCCATCCGGCGACCGGACCACAAATAAACCTCAGCCTTCAGCATCAGCGTTGCAGCTTTCGACCAAAATGTACGTGATTCACGAAAACTGTAATCTGTACCAAAACTATCTTCCGAACTTTGAATATCCGCTTTAATCTTTTCCATTATTTCCGCAGCCGGACTGGCAGCCTTATCCAGTTTCCCTATTTCAAAACCTGTGCTCGGCTGGTCTGTCCAAACCACATCTCCCCATGAACGAAGCAAGTGGAAATAATAGAATGCTCTCAAGCCATACATCTGTCCCAAATAATAAGCTTTATCTGCCTCTTTCAACAAATTCGTATCAGCAGCTTTACTGATAAACAAATTTATCTGATTGATATTACTATATAAACCTGCAAAGTTACTCAGTCCCGGACGTTCCTGACTTAATATATTAGAAGTAATCTCCTCCACTTTATTACTCTCTCCCGTCCATCCGGTAGAAGGATTATAAATATCTGAACGTAATTCTCCTAAAACAAACATATTGAAAGAGTTCTCACGCAAACGACTGTGCACTCCATACACAAATGAAGTAAACTGTCCTTCACTCTCCCACATATTCTTATCGGTAATGCTACTTACCGGCTCCATATCCAAACATCCCGTCATTGTGAAAAGGGAAGCTGTCATAATGGCTAATGATATAATTTTATTTTTCATAAATCGTTATCTTCTTTTATTATAATAAACTTAGAATGATACAGAAGCACCTACCAACACAGTTCTCGGTGTAGGATAACGTCCGGCATCCACACCCGGATAAGTCAACGGGGCTTCAGGAGAAGAACCACTATAACCGGTAATATAGAACAAGTTCTGACCTGTGATATATACAGACGCATTTGTCATTCCCACCTTAGATATCCAGTTAACAGGTAATTTCCAATTCAAAGTTAATTCTCTTAAAGCCAGATAGTCCCCTTTTTCATAGAATCTGGAACTTCTATCATTAACAGAAGTAATATCACTGCCCTTGGTATCACGGTAGATATTCTTTTTATTAGTAGAATCATCATAATAAGATTTCGGCAGATCGGTATTTGTATTCTCTTCCGTCCAAGTCTTCAATCCTTCCTTTATTATATTTTTAAAACCAACAGACTGTCCCAAAGAGCGCATAGCCACCATATTCAAAATGGTATGTCCTAAAGCAAAATCAAATCGTCCATATAAAGATACATTCTTATAAGAAAGCGTGGTAGAGAAACCTCCTGTCCATTTAGGATAGATGTTACCCACCTTCACACGGTCCAACTGATCTATTTTATGATTTCCGTCCAAGTCCGCCCACAAAACATCACCCGGTTCAATGGGTTTGGTCAATCCATATTTCTTTTTATCAGCATCACTGACATTAGGACCATAAAGTCCGGCAATCATATCAATATAATCACCAGCCATAGTATTCACTTCATTCCAGTCACTAAGAATCTTCACTTGTTTATAGGCATAAATATCTCCCATGGTATGTCCTTCCTGATAACCACCTACCCAAATAACCTGTTGTGTTTTAGGGTCGAAAACCTGAGTACCGCCCTGACGGTTGTTCTCATTTCCATTATAAGGAAGTTTAATAATCTTATTATGTACCAATGAAGCATTAAAAGAGAAATCCCAGTTAAAGCCCTTCGGATTACGAATCAAGCTCAAGTTACCTTCCACTTCAAAACCGGTATTACGGAGACTTCCCAAATTTGTTTTGAAAGAATCAAAACCGGTATAGCCCGGCAAATTAACATTAGTCAGCAAATCAGAAGTCGTACGGTTATAATAATCCAATATCAAGTTATAACGATTATCCAAGAATCCCAAATCCAACCCCAACTCAAAGGATTTACTCTTTTCCCATTTCAATTTAGAATTAATAACTCCTGTATTTAAAATACCGGTCGTTCCATTATAAGCAGTCTGCTTATCATAAATACCATATACATCATAATTACCAATACCATTTACATTACCATTGATACCATAGGAGATACGAGGTTTCACGGTAGATACTACTTTTGCCAGCTCGCTATCTTTAAAGAAAACTTCTTCATGCACATTCCATCCGGCAGATACACCGGGAAAGAAGCCCCAACGGTTATCCGACAATTTAGAAATACCGTCATAACGCGCTACAGCAGTAAACAAATAACGACGTTCATAATCATAAGTCACACGTGCAAAACCAGAAGCAATACGATACCCCTGACGATATGAATAAGACCACATATTATCACGGCCCGAAACATTCAATGTCGGTATCTGATCAAAAGGAGCACCATCGGCTGTACCTTTATATTGTAAATATTGATTTTCAAAGTACTCACCTCCCACCATAGCAGAAAGATTATGTTTTTCTTTAAAAGTATCAGTATATTCCAACTGCAAGCTATGTTGTTGCTGAATAGTACGTGTATATTCAAAAGATGCTTTACGCTCCGTATTTTCATTCCAGTAATCACGGTATGCCTTATCAAACGTTTCTTTGGTATAATCAGAATAATACAAAGAACTGTTTTCTCTCAAATACAATTTATCTTTTATCAACTCAAGATCAGCACCGATATTCAATGTAGTGCGGCGAGTGTTATTTTGATTGGTCAGCTTATCAAGCCAATACAAAGGATTACCATCTCGTTTGCCATAACCATAGTTAGGCGAACCATCCGGCAGGTAAGGGTTCCATGTCGGCTCCACACTCTGTAAACGCTCAAACAAGTCGGCCGTATCATCATAATATAATTCCGGAGCTTCCGAAGTAGAAAAATTCACCCCTCCCTTTATATTCAAGATGGGCAATACTTTATAATTACCGTTCAATGTACCACTAAAACGTCTGTACTGAGTACCTTTTACAGTACCGTCTTCCGAATAATATCCTAATGATGCGGCAAAAGTACCTTTTTCATTACCGCCGGTAAAACTCAGATAATGGTCTTGAGTGAAAGCAGGATCTTTATATACTTCATCTCTCAAAGTAGTGCCATAATCCTTAAATACAATTTGCTTACCCGAAATAGGGTCAGTCATTTGTTTCCATCCTTCCTGCAACAAATCTTCATTGCCATCCAGATATCGGATAGAAAATTGTTCTGGGTTATTCTGACCATACACAGCACCATAACCGCGCATACCATCAATTTGTGACAAGCTACCACCCGAATACTGACGTCCCAAACGTCCGTATTTTATGTAGTTTTCGGCATCCATGTATTCATATCCCTTACGGGCAAAGTTCAGACCACCCTTAAATTTATAAGAAATCTGGGCAACTCCTTCTTTTCCTTTCTTTGTCTGCACCAAAATGACACCATTATTGGCACGAGCACCATAAATAGCAGTCGAAGCTGCATCTTTCAATACTTGGATTGACTCGATATCCGCCGGATTGACATCATCCATCGAGCGAACAACTCCGTCTACTACCACCAACGGACTTCCGGCAGATTCAATACCGGCACCACCACGCAGCACAATAGTAGGCGAACTACCCGGAGCACCGGATGTATTCGTCACCCGCAAACCACTGACAGAACCCTGCAATGCTTGTGCCGCATTAGCAATCGCTGCATTCTCAAGTACTTTACTATCCATTTTTGAAATAGCCGTAGTCATAGTGGAACGTTTCTGCTTCACACCATATCCCACAACGACCACTTCATCCAATACTTCAGTATCTTCTTTCAACACCACCTTGTAATGGCTCTGCGCGCCCACCACAATTTGCTGTGATTTGTAACCAAGAAAACTCACTTCCAGTTTTGTACCTTCCGGAACCTGGAGAGTAAAGTTACCATCTACATCAGTTATTGTACCATTTGTTGTGCCCATTTCCAGAACACTTGCTCCGATAATCGGTTCTCCGATAGCATCTACCACCGTTCCCGTTACCGTCTTTGCCTGTGCTAATACACTAATTGAGAAGCATAAGCACATCATTAAAAAGAGAGCCTTCTTCATGAATCTCAGATTTAGTTGATAATTTAATGTTTAAATAAATAAGTTTAATTAATCGTCAGTTTCAAAACAATTACATAATTAAATATTTTAAATACCAGAGCGAATATATACTCATGTTTTTAATATACACAATTCATCAAATAAACAATATTATTTATTAGCATTATTTTTTAAGAAAAAGCTAAATAACAATAGTGTTTTTCAAAAGTTTCATAACTGAATAACTAGAACGAAGAAAAAAGGTTCACAGAAGGAAAGTATTATTTAGAAAAACCTCCTGACTGAAGTTGGTCAGGAGATTGCTAAATTCGTACACCCGATGAGAACTAATTAATAGCTCCCGTTTTGCGTTTTATCACATAATACGCTGTTTTAAAGTACCGTGAAGCGGATTTATATTTATCACAGCGTTTTTATTCAATCTTATCCCTTACTAAACAGTCCCTGTTTTAGTCCCCGATTTCATCAAACCGGGGACTTTTACCAATCTATTTATCCTCTATAAAATCAACCCTGCAACCCAGCGCATGCCCAATCTTTGCAAGGATATCTATACCTGTACTATACCTGCCAAGTTCTATCCGTGCTATGTGACCCGGATCAATGCCGGCCAACTCAGCCAACTTCACTTGGGACAATCCCTTTTGCCTTCTAAGTTCGGCAATACGCTTGCCGATTCGTTCTCTCTCATCCAAGTTCTCCATATAACCTCTCTTCCTCTCTTTCTTCTTCACACAAGAAATTCCACATCTCAATCAATGCCAATTCCTTATCTCTGTTGCTTCCGCTGTTAGATGGATCAAGCCAATTTATGTGGGCAATTCTATCTTTAAATTCATCATAGCTACAGTATATACTATCCGCATCTTGGTCGAACCAAATAAAACAACGAGGGAAAGATAGGCGAATAATCCCTATCTGACCATGGTAATCAATAATGTTTTCAGCAAGGTATATACCTGGATATTTCGGATTTTCTTTTTTCATTAGTAGATAACAGCTTTTAATTTTACGTCAGTTATACAAACACTCTCTTGTCTCTGTACAGAATAGTAAGTGACATGATTATTCGTAACTTCAAACATCGGATAAATTGAATCAGGATCGTCTTTAATTCCTTCAATCGTGAATTTAACGATACCTTGTTTTGCTGCCTGTTTGAATGCTCTGCGAAAGTTTACATCTAATGAATTAAAAGTTGTCATAATCTTAATGCCGCTTATCCGTTGCCGCCGGTTCTATTGTTATTTTGATGATGCAAAGATAAGCGTTTATTTTCTTACTGCAAAATATTACAGTAATAAAATTCATAAGAGCTGCGTTTTTTAACATTTAGAATGCCTACACCTACTTCCTGGCGTCATACATTGCAGCCATATACACCCATATCTTGCCTTGCGGAGCGTCTTCATCGGCAAAGTAAAACCTATGGGCACCCTTGAGGATCTGAGCATCATCACAGACCATACACATATCGGCGTAAAATGAGTTAAACGCGACATACTTATCCCACTTGGTTGTACCCGAGGGGAAAGACATTCCCCTTGCAGCTTCCTCTATCTGATCGGCAGTCCAATGGGCACCGGTTCTCTTCTCACCGGACGGTCCTGTATAACGTATACCTTCTACATCCATTTCGGCAAAATTCCTGTCGTAGTGGTTGCCGTACAGTATGGAGTGCTGCTTGCGCATAAACCGCCAGTATTCGTCCGGATGCTCATCCCTGAGGATACACAGCATATCACTCAGTGTGTCCACGCTCTGCCACATTGCCTTGTCGGAGGCTACACCGTTAGCCTTGGCATCCCTAATCATATCCTTATATTCCATGTCGTTAATATTATATATTATCAATCTGTTTTGTTTTTTCTGGACACTTGTGACAATTTGATAGGCAAAAAGAAGTCTTTTGGCATATTAAATTGTCACAGCAAACGTTTGTTTTTACTTTCAATATGTCATTCCATCATCAGCTTCTTAAGCTCTATCAGGTCGGCATCTGTTATCCTGACAGCCCCTGTATTGCCAAACAGGATATTCGATACCGGATTATCGGGAAGAGCAATGCGGATATTTCCCTTACCTATAGTTCCGCGGATAAAGCCTTTCCCGAACGGCATCTCATCCATCTCGCGAAACATTACTATGAGGTCATTAAACAGCATATCCGCATCAATGTTGCCGGTTTCATCGCACAAAAACAAAGAGGCATTGTCAATCATTGTATTCAGGTTATCTCTTTCTTTGGCGATATAGTTTTTTGCACCCCTCTTCAGGTATACCGAAGCGACTTTCAATTTCGGGTTAGCCTCAACCAGCGTGTCAATCCTGTCATCAATCCACAACAACAGCGAATCAGCCATCTTGTCCTTGATCTCTGTTATACTTTTCTTTGCCTCCATCATTTTTTTGATTTAGATTGAGGTTTTCCATTCTTCCAGTCGATAAACTCCTGCCATGTCATATCACTATGTTCCGTCACGTACTCCCGGAACAAGGCATCACGCCTGGCGGTCTCTTCCTTGGCTGTTTTCGATGTCCGCCTTACGAATGATAGCTGCTGCTCCAATATAGCCTTACCTTCGGCAGACGCTTCTATCCTGCCCTTGACCAGCAGAAGCAGTTCGGCATTAACCATCTCCTGTATAGCCATGCTGTTATCGTAATATTCCTTGTTGTTACTGAGGATGCCGCGTTCCTGATCGTTGAGAGATGAGACAATACGGTCTATCTCATCCCAAACAGGAGTTGCGGTATGCTGTACGGGCTGCGTCTTGGGAAATTGCTGCAAAGCCTGTAACTTCTGCTGGTACATCTCATTTTCTTGCGCCAACTGTTCCAGGTTACGCCCGGATGTAAGTAGAGGGTCATTTTCAAACATATTCATTATTTTTTTTGTCAGTGGTTAATAAAGAAAGTGGTATGCCCCCGAAGGGACTTACCACTAACGTTTCTTACGTCTTACGCGCTTGGTGCGGTTGACTGCGGGCGGCAGTTGCATCCGTAAGGGTTCGCCCCTTCCAGCACGCTGACTGTCGGGGTTGAAGGCAAACCCACCACACCATAGATTGCACGGCATGTCTTGCGGTCCGTATAGCACATGCTTTCCTTCAGGACGCTATCCATGCCCATCTGAATAATCTTGTTCTGGTACAGGTTGGCAACCTCCATTCCGTATACCTTCTTATCCAGCTCACAGAACTTGGCGGAGTAGCGTTCATTGAGTGTGTCGTAAAGGTCACGCTGTCCCTTGTACAGACCGAATGCGGCTGTGTTCAGCTTGTCATTCATGTTATCGTACAGATCACGGGAAACCTTGTAATTTCCGAAGTCACCGTCTACCTGTGACTTGTAGAGCTGCCATTTCTCGTTAATGTCTATCTCGCGATGTGCGTACATCTGTTCCTGAGTGTTGACTTTAAGTCCCCAAATGGTATTGGTCAAGCTCAAAGCTTCCTCACATCCCTTCTCCCACGCCTGGAATGCCGTAGGAGCCACACCCGAACGTCCGGCAATGGCATCGCTGACCGTATTGATGTTTACGTTTTCCGGCATACCGCCACCGCCACCAAAAATGCGACCTCCGCGACCCCATAATGCGGCTGCACCCAGAGCCGTACCGATGATACCGGTAGTCAATGCTGCGTTACCCACGCCCTTAGAAGCATATTCCTTACGATCTTCGCCATGGACATACTCCTTCTCCTTGATTACTTGTTTTACTTCTGCTTCCATAATAACTTGTATTTTGTATTGCAGCCCTTCGTTGGGCTACATGCAAAGGAAGCCATAATTCAGCGGCAAATGAAATACTTGCTTGCGATATACTTGCTGATTACTTGCCAATTGCTTGCCACAATCCACTTGCTTAATTTTGCCCTGTTAGAGCGGATATAAGATACACCCTGCCTGGTCCTGTGTATGACCCTGCCAATCTCCTCATCGGTCATCATCTTGGATAACGCCATTACAAGGAGGTATCGGGCATCGGCACACTCTTCGCGGTTGCTATGCAATATGTCAGCCTCATCAATACCTGTAACATTACATACCGTAATTATGATATCCTGATATAATTCCTCTATTCTCATCGATACTTTTTTTAAAGATTGGAAAACAAAACACCCAAAACCTTGTTACAACTTAAGAAAGCCGTAAACAATGCCTTGGGTGTTTATCTCCTGTCGACTGTCAATCATTAAGGAGGACGGCTTTCTTTTCATTCTAAGCCGTAAAAGAACTGCTTTTGTTATTACTACGCTTCTACTCGTAGTATGCAAGAATAATTCCCGATATGATGTCTTATTTCATCTCACCCTCCCTTCTGATAAAGATTAATAATTCCGTCACGACCAATACCGGTAATCTTCCTATGATAAATTATACGTCCGCTGTCCAGCTCTTCCTGCTTGATTTCAAACCACGCCAAATTCGCATAACCGGCACAAGGCACCCATGTTCCATTTACCTTATACTGTACTTTCTCGCTCTCAAGCCATCTGTTCAACTCAGCAGCCGAACGCATACCTATTTCTTTTGCAACTTCCGTAGCCGTATAGGTTTTGTTCGTGTGGGTCAGGATGGCTATATGCTGCTCTGCATCCCTTCTCTTGGATTGCTCATCCTTGAGTTGCATCGCCAAACGTATAATGGTATCCGGATTGCTCAATACCTCTTCTATCTTGTCGGGTGTAAGATAACCGCCATGTTTGCGGATAGAAGGAAGGACTTCGCCACATACCCAATCCTGGAAAGGTTCGGCTTGTGGCTTGTCTGAGCGCATAATTGTTTTATAGAGGTTCTTTTCGCTCATATATATAAGCTGCTGTACACCTCCATTTGTAGGGGTGTCAATCAAACTTACACCCTTTGCATCTAACCTCTGTTTGGTCATACCTGTATGTAAATCAAGTATCCTACAAATATCCGCAAGGCAGAATAACGGTTCTTCACTGGTCCCGGCTACTCTCACTTCGCCAAAAACCTCATTCTTGAAAATCTGAATATCGTCCATATTATACATTTTACCAAATTCTATAACTTAATCCAACCACGACAGCCGGTGATAGCCCATCCTTGCCAAATCCATAGCCGGCAGTAATTGACATACCCCATCTACGAGGTTTAATTTTCATCACATGATGGATATCATTAGTAACCGTGACAGTCTTAGGATATACCTTCAAACTGTCCAAGTTCGGGTTATAACCACTGACATAAGCCGTATAGTTACTATCCCGGTATATCTTCTGCTCGACAGGGAGCACCGTATCACCTACATGGATAGTATCGCCCGTGTGCCAGCAAATCAAAGGAGTAGGAAGGTAGTAGGGAACCGTATCCCTTCTTATCACAAGGCTTGAGCTGAATACCGTATCCGTTCTTGCCTCTATAACCGCTTCGGGGGATGGCTTTGCGAACCATCCTAAACCGAAAGCGAGTACAATCAGTAATATGTAAGGAAGCCATTTCATTTCAATTTGGTTTTAGCTTGCAACATTAACATACAACCCTACCAAGCTGCTTAAGTCATGGGTCAATGCCTGACCGCTGTCCCTTGTGCAGATATACAATACGTCATTCTGAGTATAGTACTTGTTCTTGAATATCTCCATAGGAGGTGTATAGGGTATAGGGTCATCCTTGGTGCCTGATGCGGTCTCTACAACCACTTCGTAGAGTGCTGCCGTAGCCATGCCGGGATATTGGCTTTCCAAAACCATAGGGATATCTTGCCGGACCTTATACAGGTGTTCCTTGTAATTAACCTTCATCCCCTTGGATAAGGATTCGTCTATGAATTCCGCCCAATCGGGGTACAGCGATTTAACCTTTAAAGATTCGCTGTCTGTCAGGCTCAATGTCTGTATCTGTTTTTTAGCGGATTCCACCATGTTTTGTGCAGATGCAGCCAATATGTAATCAGCACTATAAGGTTGCGGTTCGTGATTCCATTCTTCCGATTCCATGATTTGTACAAATTCGGGGTCATCCATTCTGTAGGTGGGGAAGGAGTCCCTTAGGAAGAGGTTAACGAATTCTTCATGCAGCACTACTTTGGTGCCGTCTGCGTTGCTTCGCATTGTCGGAAGTGCCAACAATCCATGTTGGGTCAGCCATTCTATCGTAACGATTGTATATCTCATTGTCCAATTATATTAGTTAATACGTAATCAATTAATTCTTGCTCTGTGAATCCGTCTGCCTCTGTTGGTATGGAGTCAAAGGCGATGGAGTTGTAGAAGGCGATTTTGGAATAATAGCCCTTTCGCCACTCTTCTCTAGAGAAAAAAGCAGGCTGTCCGCTATTGGTAGGATTAACTGTGTCATTCACAATTGTAATAGTATGTTTTAAACCCCAAAGCTTAGTACAACCAATAGATTCGTTTAATACACCGTCTATATAAGTTATACCATTTAGATTAGAGTAATTATACGCAATGCCGGCAGGAGTAGAATATACACAAAAAGGCTGATTTGTAGTATTACGCATCTGAGAGTAGTAATTCTTAAATGAATTGAAGTTTCCTATCGGATTAACCGTCATAAACAGCATCTTCACTCCACTACTCAGATTCTCTACCAATCCGTAATCATCTACACCATCTGTCACTAATGCACCGGGATATTCGGGTATCTGAGTAATGGTGATGTTACAGTTGTCTATAAGCTGTTTGGAAGTAAACCCATACCATCCGGATAATCCTTCGTATTCACTCGAATTGAACTCAAAGTATCCATTTTCCAATGTAATATTTTTGCTACCTTCTGCATCTGTGTATCTAAAGACTAACTTACCTTTAAGCTCTTCCGTTATCCCTGTAATATTACATTTTAAAGTTGCTTTTTTGCTACCATCTTGATATAATGCTCCTCTATATTCTATTTTTACGGATTGTATTACAATTGATGAGTCCGATTCTATTTTTACGACTCCATTGTTTGAATCTGTTCTCCAATTACTAAAGTTGTCGTTGTATCCTCCAACACCACTCATTTCGGCAAACAAGAAGTTATTTAATTTCATTCTCCTTCCTTTACCCGACAAGTCCTGCAAGTAAGCAGATTCCTTCAATGTTTCGTTGGTCGCACCTTGCTTCTTTACGTCATAGTAGAAAACGATATGCTCCCTTATCCATTGAGGGATAGGGGAAGGCTTGGAACCACCGCCACCCGAACGGATTTCGCCAATGTGATTCAGTGCGATTGTATTCAACCGCACCGAATTCAAAGATATTGTGTCAACCTTCATATCACTCCAAAATTAATGCCTTGACAGGCTTAACATTGCACTGAATCTTGATATGCTGCTCACCAATGACACCTTCGATGTTCTTCTGCCAAACTGTTCCAACCCCGTAATCGACTTCGAACGGCACCCAACTCTCACCGTCCAAACTCTGAAACAATACCACCTTGGACGGATGTGTATCGAATACCAATTGCAAACCAAATGTAGACGCAGCAGGCTGAAACTTATACTCCTGATTGGAGCCGGATGCTGCAAAATTGCCGGTTATATCCTTTAATGCCATAATTGTAGATTTTATAAACTTAATACCTGTTTCCGATTCTTACCATCTGCCCTAAAGCTTACATGTACCCATGCGAAGTTGCTCTCATCAATCAACTGGTCATAAGGCAGGTTCTTGCGGATATACTCAAACAACAGCTTATTCTGTTGTCTGTCTCCTGTGTCAATATCGGCTGCTTCACCCTTCATGTGCCGAGAAGACTTGCTTCCCTTGACAGCTTCATTCAGCTCCGGGCAGCGATAACCGCTGTTTACTGTTATAGGCTTTCCCCACCATGTGCGTAATGGGTCCAGCACGTTATCCACCAAGGCAGTAAGAGCTGTTACATGCTCCTGTCTGCATCTGTTGTTGATACCCAAGCGGTCGGCAGTCGTGGACTTGCACAGCTCCGCAATTGTAAAAAACTTCATTTCTTTTCCTCCTTAATTACTTCTTTAATATCTTCTTTGTCAACTTTTAATGTCTTGCCGAAAATCAGCCTGAACGCTTCGACAATATTCAGCTCGATTCCCTTCGGCTTAAGTATGTTGCTGATAATCGAGCACATTTCCAAAAAACATACCATCAGGCAGGAATACACATCAATGTCGTAACGGCTACCCGATGCCTTGTTTATCATAACCACCATGAAAACAAAGCTAAAGTATGTAACCATCTTGCCCATGGTTCGCCTTACCGCCCGGCTGAACCGGACCTGTTCGCCCATTATGATACTCTTTCTCAGCCCGCAGGCTAAATCACATATAATCACGGCAGCAGACACTATCAGCCACGGAATCATGTGTTCTATACTCTCCTGAACGAATGCGGTAGCTATTCCTGCCAATCCTCCGGCTACGCTCTTATCGATGCCATCTCTAACTATTGCACTAATCATTTGTCGGATTAATTTTTAATGTTATATTTGCAAAACCTTGTTAACCGGAACGCGAAAGCTAATCTTGATTCCCTGCCCGCCTGAGAAGGTATGCAGGGAGTTTTTTTACACAATAAACATTCTGCCAATCTCCGCCAATACGGTGATGCCATTAACCTTGATTTCCCCATCTTCATTCCTGCCGATTGCAAACTCCTTATCCGAGGGGATAACTTCCGCAATGGAAACCAAATCATCGTCCGTGAGTGCCCTTTCGCTGACTGTATAGTTATTGTCTGCCGAAGCGCATTCTCTTGCCTCTTCAAACTCGCGCATCAGTGTTTTTTTCATATCAACATAAGAGAGGTATTCCTCACTCTGCTTAATCGACTCAAGTTCCTGTTTTTCTTCGCTGCTTATGTTTTCTTTCTTCTCCAATTCATTCACTCGTGGAAAGGCTTGGGCGTCATATCCTTCGGGTTTCAGCTTGGCATAGATACCGCGCATATCCTCGTTAAAGTTCTCCATTGCCCTTTCGTAAGCTACCAAATTCAAGATAATCTTCACTTTTGTTTTATTGGCAAGCGGCGCACCCTCATCCGATTTCAGAGGCACGAGTTGCAAAAAACTCATTTTTCTGATGATTTCATTGATTTTCATTTTGCACCTCCTTCCTTGGGAATGGAAGACAATATGCTTCTAAGCATACTCTCTATATCTTCGATGGGAGCTTTCATACCTACCGTCATGGTAAACCCTGTGGGCATGATAGAGGCTGTGCCGACATAAGCATCTCCATCCAATACGATATATTGGATATCATTGGTTGTGTTGTTTGAGACCTCACCGTTTTCATAAAGCCTTGTAATACTTTCTTTTTTTCTTATCAGTTCCATATCTGTATAATTTAATGATTAGTATATTTTTTAATGTATCGGTCCGGGGTTCGGGTCAAGCTTGAGCGGGAACGCCTTCTTCGTGTACTCGTTCGTATTAAGCTGTAGATATACGTAGTACTCGCCAAGAAAATCAGTTAAGCTGAATGTCCCGAATATTTCAACCTCTCTGTCTTGAATCAGATTGAAATCCTGTAATTTTTCCCTGCCCATATCTTCGTCCGAAACCACACGCCTTAGTGTAATCCAATTATTAGTAAGCGTTTTGCTCCCGACTGAATAATACGTAAGTTTAAGATTCCATTTAACCGCAGTGTTAAGCCCGGTCATTGAGTTAGTCACATATTCGGCTGTCAGATTGATTACCAAACCACCCGCTTCTTCTTCCGATACATACTTAACCCTGCCGGGAGAGCAGTTCATGACAGGCAAAAACAGATTAGCCTTGTCCGCCTCGATAATACTTTCAATCTTATTCATGCAAAAAAACGGATATACATCGTAGTATTGACCAAGTGTCAGACCATTGGCAGGCATCTCTAATGTAACCCCCGCTCTGACATTAGCCAGTTTCCTCACAATTCTGTTGGACGAGTCAACCAACATCGCCCCAAACCACCATGTATCAAGGTTGGTAGCGGATTCCATATCGGACAGCTCGACCGAACCGGGACCTGATTTATCTGCGGTAGTAACATTTCGCGCAAGAGAGCACGATATAGAGCCATACATAGACACCTTGGAATCGCAATAGAAGCTATGGAACGGCGGTTGCGCATCGTGCTTGTAAAGCAAGAAATCTGCCAACCTGTACGGACTCGCACTTCCGCCCCAAGGTCTCTCATAGATATATCCGTTCATCTTGTTTCCCGTATACAGCTTGGGGATTTCCTCATAAGACGCTACAGGGGGCGGCTTAATGCCGCAATTCCTCATCGAGCCCTTCCACCAAGCTCCTTCACCGTCAGATGGCATGCTCCTGTCAGGAGCGGCAGAGGCAATATGGACAGGCTTGCATCTTGACCACATATTAATCTCATGGCTCGTGCATAACCCGCTCACATTCGTTTCAGACGTCCCAAGAACGGAAGCAACGTCACTCCTCAGATTGACAGGAGACGTAATTACGTTATTCGAATTAGCCATATCAGTAGAGCAGTAACAGGGTTATATAAGTCGAGATAAAGGCACACATCTCCATCCAAAACACAGGCTTCCTGAACTTAAGGCATGCCAATACGATTACACCGCCAAGGAAGGTTATAAGAGGGACGTACCAAAAACTCATCAGCACTTGCCATACAAGAGAGGCAAGCGCGCAGATTCCCGCGCTTACATAATGGATATTGCGGTTATAATCCTCCTTGAACAAGGGAGCCGAGCCGACAAATGCCAATGATGCACTTGCGATGAATGCCAGGAATTGGTATTCTTCCTTGCTGGCTTCGATAAACGATGCAACCAGCAGGGAAGATTCGGCAAGGCAGAAGAGCGTGAACAGCCAACCCCTCTTTCCAAGCCGATAGTATGTGTCACTGATACTTGCAGGGATGCCATACATCCCGACTGTATATCCGGTATAGGATACAAACAGAATAATCGAAACAATCAATAATGTAACCATAGTTTTTAATTTATAAATTTACGTTTCAAATCATCAATCTCTTTGTGCAGCTCAATTATCTGAGCCTGCAACACTGCCGTATATTGGGCATAGTTCACGGACAGGTAGTGCTCTTTCGAGCTGCCCTTAGATACCAACTCAGGATACAATTCTATCATGTCCTGTGCGATAAACCCTATACTTTCCTTTCCATCCTTGATATAACTGACAGGGGTGATGAACCCTCTGTTCCGTAGCGGTTTTATACATGATTTTAAGCGGGCGTCCGAATAAGCGGTAATCTCACCGCTTGCAAGAAACGAACCCTGGACAACCGCCCTGTTATTAGAAGATTCAAGCTCCAATCTAATCCCCGGGCTGTTACCTCCATCATCATTCGACACTGCTATCAGCATGGTTCCCCATGTGTCGTAATTAGGTCGATACGTGCCGATGGTGTATCTTGTCTGCCATCCAACACCGTCCAGTGTATCCTTCCAGCTAATTATCGGTCTACAGGAGTCGTGCATCATCAAGGATAATTGGTTAGCCCTGAATACGGCATTGTCCGGGTTGAAGTATATCGGCCATTGCAATTGCCAACGGTCTGTCATCGTGCTTACGAATGATGTTCTGCATTGAATATTATTGTAGCAATAGAGATTCGTGATATTAACAATACCGTCCGACTGGAACTGAGCTACACGCCCTGCCGAAGTGTAGAATGCGATACCGTAATATCCCGACATGTGCACAAAATTGTCATTCCCTGCGAAGGATAAACCATTCCAAGGACTACCCCCATCGTGAGCATTATCAGGCTCACTACCAATTATGGTGCACCCAACCTTATTCGCCCAAACAGTACTCCACATATTGCTATTCCATCCACCGCCAAGGCTCTTGCTTCCCGATGTGGGAATCAGCCCATCAGAACCGAAACTGTAACCGAATCCCGAACCATTAAGGGATATTTTTTTGCTTCCGTAGATAGTCAAGGAATCATCAGACGCCTCCTTCAAGTATACGTAATCACCGTCACCGAAGTTTATTTTGTTACCAAAATTCCCGGCTTTGTTCAGGACTATATTATTAGTGGTCGTAGTTCCGTTTATCGCAAGGTTGCCTGTTATCGTCCCACCTGCCAAAGGCAGATACTTTCCTGTTATAATATCATCCTCCAATTGGGACAGTTTTGTCGGGTACGCAGGAAGAGAGATCACTCCATTGGATACATTATAAGGAGTCGTGCCCAGCTTTACCTGTTTGGCATATACATTGCCCAAGTCCGGTATGTGGGAAAAATGAATTCTCTTGGACGTGTCAGACTTGGCAAGCTCATCCCACATGGCGTCTATATCCAAACCGCCACCGCCTTTTTTGTTCGTCCACTTGTTTTTAACCGAGTCGTAGGTCAATACCTGTCCTTCCGATAGAGGAGTAACCAGGTCTACATCGTCCAGCATGCCCAATGAGGTTGCACCACTTCCACCACCGGTTGTCGAACCGAACGCAGCAAGGTCACCCGTGGCGTAGAAATTAACCATAGACCCATCATCCTTCTCTACATATACGGCATTATTGGCTGCGTCATATTTCAGCAAGGCATTACCGATTTGGACATGCCCGGTTACGGCAAGATTTCCCGATATCGTCCCACCTGTTAAAGGCAGGTACTTCCCTGCGATGACATCATCTTTCAGATCCGACAGTTTGGTCGGATAGGCAGGAAGGGAGATAACGCCCTTATCCGGACCATAAGAAACCTCTCCTAACTTTATCAAGCTTATATATTTATCTCCTAAATCCGGTATGTGGGAAATGTCTATTTTTTTAGATATGTCCGATTTTCCCAGCTCTTCCCACATGGCTTTCGTGTCAATACCTCCGGCACCCTTCTTGTTGGTCCATCTTCCTCTTTCCGCGTCATAAGTCAACACGTCCCCGTCCGGAATCGGCATCACCAAATCAACGTCTTCCAGCATGTGCAGCGTAGTGGCACCACCTCCACCGCCGGAAGAGCCCCCTTTCCCAAACACGGATATCTCGCCTACCGAAAAGAAATTAGTTTTTGCGCCAATGCTTGTCAATTTTTCAGGATCATCAGGATCATCATAGTGCAACTCGAATGCAGAGTTCCATACTGACTTATCCAGCTTTCCCGATATGTCAACAGGAGCCGAAAATCCCCCTCCAGCAGAAGGCGCAGAAGCTCCACTCCCGCCACGCGGTATTACTCTTGATATGATCTTAATCTCAGCCATTTTCTACCATCGATAATTGAATATTATTCCGCTCATAGTCCCATACACCGCTTAGCAGCATGAATCTCTTATTAACCGCTGATTTGTCATACAACCGGGTAAACGGATGGATAGAACCATCGTTTTTTATTACCTGCGTTAACTTGATTTGGGTTGCCTTATAGCGGTTAATCACCCTTCGGATGAAGGCTTCTTCGGGTCTGACAAGTTTATCCTCGATGACGGAATACAGGTTATCCGTTAAGAAGTCATTTCCCAACAGTGCCTTGCTATAGGAAGCCCCGTCCGCATTATAAGAGCTTATGCCGAACTCAACTTCGTCAAGTTCGGACATGAACTTATCGTTGACCACGTTCTCATACAAGCGGTCACCGTCTTCGCCTTCATCGATGACACCGTCTCTCTTCTTGTAGTCAAATCGGAAGTCCTTTAAAATGGCACCGTATGCGACAAAACCGACCTCCTGAGCGACCCTCTGCCTGCGACAGTACATCGTGAATTCCAATTCTCCGATAATCGGCACGTCCGATGGAAGAGTGATGATGTGCCCGGACAGTCCGCTATATGGCATGTCGGGCGTTTTCGTGCTCTTCACATTCGCCCAGTTCTTGATATTGTCCGTCTCGAAAACGATTTCAAACCGGACGAATGAGGATTGCCATCCACTGCCGTTCCAATACTTATCCCCGATTTTAAGGGAGCATGCATAAGGAATATTGGCAGAGATATTCATGTCACCGTCATAGATATAGTTCATGCGGCTGTCGGACGGGAAACGCATGCTTCCCGATATGCCGATGGCACCGTCCTTCCAGACCGCATTAGGACCCCTCATTGTAAAGGCAGGCAGGGTTTCCTTCTGGTATTCGTCAAAAACCATCACGCCATCTACCGTAGCAGACCGCATCTGGATACTGTCAGCCCAATTATAATCCCCCGGCGGGTCTCCGCCACCGGTGAACAACGCTTCCTTCATCAGGACAGCCCCGAATATGTTATCGTTAATATTAGTACTCAGTATGGTTTCGTGGCGGTTCTGATCGTAGTAATACATTTTCCATTCCTTCGGTTTCAGAAACCTCTTGATGTCATACTTATCCTTATCGCTGTAACTCGAACCGCCCGCCCATTCCAGGCTATCGTAGTCCTCATTAACCACCAAGTCTTCAAACACATTGTTGACGGCTTTAACAGTAACTTTATTATAGCCCGGCAAAACGTCAATGGTGTTGTCACTGCCGGCGAAGCCGATATCCTGCAATGTGGCATCATTCACCGACACCATTGTATAAGATGTCAATGCCTCATTATACTTGCGATACTGACCGCTATAGTCCGCATCGATGATATACAGGCTGCCTTCGTAATCATACAGCGTCCATGAAAAGAACTGCATGAGGTAGGTCAATACTTCATCCAGCATCAATTCATCTGAGGTGAAGTTCTCTTCCGCGAATCTGAGTTTATCCAATACGTTCTCGCCTGAAGAGTAAGCAGCGGAGGAAGACGCATACACATAAGGGATATATACGGACTCATAGCCACCATGGGCGGAAGATATAAGGTATCTTAGCAACTCCATTGCGGTGATGAATCCCGACTCTGTCTGCTGCTCATACTTAATGTTTTCAAGTGTGGCTATGGCACTGACGCAATCAACGCTTATGTTGTCAATGGTTGGCAGATAGGGTTGTGTAAACTGTTCCGGAGTGATATATCCTGTCCATGCCAACACGCCATTCTTGTATAACTTTACCGGAGCATACTGACTATTGACGCTAAACAGATCCAGTAACAAATTCTTATCAAGAATATTAATCGTAGCGGTTGACGTGCGGACAGGTTGGTAAATAAAACCTTCATCATCCCCCGTCACGACAAAAGCAGATGGTGCGCCACGCAACTCTGATACAGTGCCGGAATATCCATCTATATATATTCTTACCTCATAAGAATTGTTGCGAAAATCTTTAAAACGTATTGTGTATCTCTGTCCCATATTACCATTTTATGTTCTCTGATTTCATGTAATTCCGAATAGCTATATACATAGCCTTCCCTCGCACCTTGATCTCTCCATCTACCTTTACATTTCCACCCGAATTACCGCTGTTAATCATTTGGAACAATCTCCCTTGCTGAGATTGATTCAGTATCATCTCTCCACTGTTAACACGCGCAATCATCTTGTCTCCCAAAAAAGAAGAGCCACCAATAATACCACCATCTGCGAATTTGGGAATAGAAGCAAAAGCGGCTAAAATAGATGCTACCGCAGCTACAGCCATGGCAGGTCCCACAAATGGAATGGATGATACAGAAGAAGCTGCGCCTGTAGCTGCGGCTTCGGCGTTTGCGTTAGCCTCTGCCTTTTTTGCAGTAACCATAGATGCAATCATAGGAATTGCACTTGCCATCGAGTTTATAAGATTTGCGAAATATTGTATTACTGCTGCATTGGAATCGTCAACAATAGATCCTATGCTGCTAAATGCATCTCCTATATAACCTAGCGATTCTGCATACTGTTTGTTTTTATCTATCTGACTAGAAAAATCAGGCAACTTATCCTTATCTACCGCAATATCTATCTTGTCCAAATCAACCTCGATGGGAACAATCTTTATCTTCTCTCCTGACTCTATCTTCTTCCGTAAGGCATTGTGCAAGCCTTTGGCTTCTTCATTCGCCCAGTTCTCCGCATTGAATGAAGCCATTCGAAAATCTGTAGATTCACTCTTTCCCCTTATAGGCTTTTTATCCCCTGTTTCACCGGTATATACCTTATATCCCTCCAAGCTAGCCACCGCAACAAACCCTTTTATCGCTTTGTTTGCGTTGTTAAATTCGTTAGCGGTCTCATTGTACTCCCTGCTAATCGAATTTAAGGCTGATGATGTTTTTTGGTACTCCGAAGCCATGGCAGCAATATTACTCAACTCTTCATCCTTGTATTTATTGAACATTGCGTTAACTATGATAGTCTCTTTATATATATTGTCCAATTCAGCCAATTCCTTATCAATCCCCTCAATTCTAGCCTCATCCGATGCGCCTTTTCTTGCTTTTGTAAGATATTCCTTCCTTGCTTGATAGGCGTTATATGAATTCGAATACCGTTCTTTTAATTCGCCTCTCTTGGCGGGGTCGGTAACATCAATTTTTAAAGTCATTTCTACATCTTCAAAACCAACCTTTATCTTACCAGTGCCTATCTCAGACTCTACTGATTTTGTTATAGCACTCATCAAATCGCTCCTTAGCGTTTCATTGATTTGTTTTTGCTGCTCTAAGGCTTTCCGCCAATCCCCGAAAGCCTTAACCCTTTCTTCCAAAGGAGCAAACTTATTTTTCGCAACATACTGTGCTTCTTGTATTTGAGCTTCATTTTTAGAACTAAAATAGCCATAACTTATCTTAGTGTTCCCTAACTGATCCATTGCCGCATATGCCTCTTTTGCCTTCTGAATTATTTCATCCAACCCACTTAAGAAGCTGCTAAACTCCCCATTCCCTATGGAATAAAAAAACTGATCTACAGATTCTTTAGCCGCTTGCATAGTGCTTGCAGTCATATCACCTAAAACCTGGCTTGATTGCAACGTTTTATTGAAAGCTTCCCCGGCTGTCATTGCTACCCCCAAACCTCCGGCAAATTTCGTAACAACTCCTCCGGCACCTGCCAGAAAATCGCTAAAACGGCTTATCTCATTCTTTGATTTTTTCAAATTACCGTCAAATCCTTGTGTATTCAACAACAGTCTAACAATAGCGTCACTCATGTTCAAATTTTTTAGCTCTTTGGCGAAGCTCATTAACTTCGTCCATATTTATTTCTATAGGTTCCCGATCTTCATCCCATGGGAAAGGCAACAAGGCATCAGGTGTAAGGTGATCTCTCGAATTCACCTGCACAACAGCGTACATCAACATTCTCGTTCGCTCCCACGCTTCTTGTTCTTTCCGGTTCATGCCTCTGATAAAAGCCGCACATTCGTTTAATGTCATACAGTCAAAAAAATATTCGGGCGAAAGCCCTCCCTTACCGACTACCTCTTCATATAGTTTTATGACACTTATCCCTTTTCGGTTTTCTTCGCTTTTTTTTTATCCGAATCATGCCCAGCCATTTTTCTTACCCTTTCATTTTCCGCTTCCAAAACAGAAACAAACTCTTGAAAAATAGAAGGATTATCGTCACATGCCTCAATCACCTCATTAAAACTCAAAGAGAAATCCTTGTTATTGGCAAGCAGCATAGAAAACAACAATATATAGTTATTTATAATCTTAGCACCAGAATACGGCTCTCCCTTCAGCTCTTCGTAGATAAATAAAGCGCGTAGAGTATATCTTAAGTTATACTCTACACCTTTGATACTTACTGTTCTCATCATTCAACTTCCTTTTCGTTAACCTTTTCCTGAACTGATTGGACCATGGGCGATTTTAAAGCATAACCTCCTGCTCCGGTTTTCTTATCAAGTTTTCCTTGTCCTCTAAGACTAACCGTCATGGAGGAATTACTTCCCTTGGCATCCGTACGCTCCAACGTAGTAATCAATGCCTTGCCCGAATAGTATATTTGGCTCTGCTTGGTGGCAGGAGAACTCCATCCTTGTTCCGGAACCCCATCATTGCTCAGATTGGCGGGGATACCCAATACAACATCCACAGGTTCGCCGGCAATAAACTTATCATACATCGTATCAAAACTCTCTACTTCGGGATCTGCACTAACCAATGCTTCTGTCGATGCCTCCCATGACATCTTTGTAACCACACTCTCATCCCACATGCCATCATCCTTGCTAGCCGCATCGGACGTTTCGGCTGATAAGGTTAGTTTATGGCTGGTGCTCAACGCTGTAGCCTTACCACCCATGAAAATCATAAAGTCCTTACCATTCAATACTTTTGCTTTTGCCATATTACTATCAATTTATCGTTAAAAATCAATTGTTTTAAAATTCAAAGTCAGTCTTACCACGTATGCCGGTAAGTCTGCATCATAGTTTTTACTCCATGATTCCAAATTACACTCTGTCACTTCGAAGTCATCGTACCTTGCTAACTTGCCTTCCAGTACATAACGTGTCTTATTTGCCACAGTAACCGCCTCATTGTAGTTTTTCGCTACTATGGCAATATTGCAGCTCGCATTGTCTTCACATGTACCATCTTTCGTAGTTTCCGGTCCTGAACCGTAGTCCTCAAACATGATAAACGGATAATTGGAGCCTTCCGGGATAACTATCGGGTAGATCCGATCACCTACACTTTTTACAATTTCCAGATCTGAACTTAACTGTTTAACTATATGTTTACTTATCAATATGCTCATTTCCCTTCGCTTACTTCTGTTATTAATCGCACCACCCTGTCGGAAATCCTTTCAGACGCACGCCTCATCGATTCTTCAGCCACATCAAAAAAGTTCCTAGCCGCTATCGCTCCCCTATAGGCAGTACGATTGTTTTTGCTCCTGGACTTTTTAAAAGCATGTCTGCCTTCTGTTCCATCGTTTATAAATCTCAGGATAAAAGCCCTGTCACGCCCACGATAAGAATTTATCCGGGCAGTATCCTTGCTGACCGACCGATTTCTCTTAATGCCTGATCTGCCACCTCGTGGCGGATTGTATTCCTTAACCGACTTCGCACTTCCCTTGCGGTTAAACAGGCTGACATTAGCACCTGTGGCGTTTTTGTAAACCATAGTTTTTACGCCTATCTTGGCGTTTCTTGGATCGGACTTCATGGCTCCTTTCGCTGCGGCAATCACGTCCTTTCGGGCCGGGGCAATTTCCTGCCTTATAATCTTACGGACATCCTTTTTTTTTACTACATTATCAAAAAGCATACGGTCAAGCATCCTCATTACCTCATCCCCATCAAATTGTAAGGCAACACCGGATTTTCTTGCACCATTTGCATTGTATAAGAGTCGTTTATTTAAACCCATAACCAAAGACTAATACCGGCTTGGATAAGCCGGTATTAATTATTACTAAGCCCCGACAGTCTTATACAATGCGAATGCCTCCTTACGCAGAGTAGTAATACTCCAATCAGAGTTTAAGGTGAAAACGACTACATCCTTCTTGGCTTGAGTATACGGATCAATAATCAATCTTACTTCTCCGTGTTGATTTGTCGGCAAGTAGCCAAAACATCCGGCCGCAACATACTCTACGTCTGCCTTCTCCTTATTAGAGCCATAATTGATATATTCGGTACAGAATACCGGATATCCGCCAATCGCACCATTTTCAACAACCATTCTGCCACTTCCTGCGTCAATTGGAGTTGCTTCCAATGCAGCTTTCATTGCTTCGCTCATGACAAAACAAAAACCTACCATTTCCACACCTGTTGCTGCTACAGCTCCCTTCATCGCGATTAACTCCTTGTAAGTCGGCACAGCACCGGCGAACACACCTGTCGCCTTCGCACCTGCAAAGGGACCGTGAAGGTCGCTTGTAAAATTCTGATGGGAGAAAATTACACGATTCAACACCCTCTGCAATCCGGCCCGCAATTGTCCCTGGATCAATGACACTAAATCGGTGTAACTATCAGTAATAGCCTGGTTAGATACCGATATTGACATTCCTAATCTGACACGCTTGGCTGCAATCTTACTCAAATCAATAGTTTGGTCGGTCAGTTCTAATGTTTCCCCTTGGATTTCAGCCTCAACCGATCCCATTACAGGCCATTGGATATTCCCGCTTACTCCTGTCTGCACCGGAATACCCACTTTGTCAAAAATAAGCCCCATCTCCAAGGGAGGAAGGATATCCTTAATGGTTAATGGAATCATGCCACCGGCTTCAATAGAAGCTGTATTCAACCCTGTAAATTCACGCTCTAAAACGAAATCACCGGGTTTTCCCGCGCTCTTCACCGCTTGAAGGCACTCTCTAAGCAGTTGGTTCTTGCTTTTTTCTTCTCTTTTTTCCGACTTCTGCATGTTTGTCAGATCGAAATTCATCTGAATTTCGCGAGAATGTTTGTTAAAATCATTCTTCAGAGATTGATACTCAATGTTTTCATCGGGTGACAAGTCACGTTTTTCAGCCTTAGCCTTATCGATCAACTCATTCATGCGGATATTGACGGCCTCTCTCTTCTCCAATAGAGAATTTCTTTCCGCCAAAAGTTCCTGTACTGTTTTCTTTCCTGATTTCATAATTATAAAATATTACATGTGTTTAAAATAACTTCTCTCTCTATCCGGTCTATTTCCTCAACCTTCCTGCCAATAGTGGATACAGGCTTTCTTTCCCTTAACTTTATCCCGGTTGATTCTATCTCACGAGCGGTCACACTGGTTTGCGTATATGCCGGATCACTTGCTATAGTCATTTCAAAAACCGCATCCAAGCGGTTAACATGACGCAATAAGATACCATCCTTATCCTTGGTGTACCTCACAGAGCTTGATTCATCCGACCAGTATGTAAATGAGGAGCCGGCAAGATCGCCACGCTTTACCAACTCCAATGCCGTATTACCATCCGGGGTATCAGGAGCTGCAAATTCATACTTTACACCTGTCTCATCAACGCTTAATTTCAGAGAACCTTCTCCCATGTTCGATCGAGCCAACAGCCTCTCCCGATTGTGCCATAAGGTCATCTTGATATCCATACCCTTTAGATCCTCTTCCGTAATAGCACCGGGTTCTATAATTTCCCTATAATCCTCCCAGTAATCCACCAGTAACCGGCTCTCTACCCCAAAAACTATCGCATACCCTTCTATTATCCTTTCATTAGGAGCCTCATCGGAGGCTTCTCTAATATGAGGTTGGAATCTGCCTCCAACCATGCATCTTATTTCCCTTTTTCGCTTGTTTTCCATCTTAATGCCTTTTTTATAGTTCCTCTATAGGAGACCGCCCTATAGGAGACCGCCACATCAGCCCTTTTTATAATACTTTTGATACCCTGTTTCAGGTTACTCGATTTACTCATTTTCGTCCAAAACCGAAGCAACAATAGTAATACTGCCATCTCTCCTGGAGCGATTAAGGCTATCTATCGCATAAGTCTTATCATCCCACCTTAAACGGCATCTATCATGGATTATACTATTATTCCTCATTGTTACGGATACAGTTCGCGAAAGCCATGATTCGCCCATAGTTAATACATTCGCGCCCCTTTGAAAATGGACAGCAGCCCAAACGGTAGCCTTCTTTGTAAAAACAACCACCTGTTCTCCCATATCGCCTCTTGTAACGATAGGCACCATTATATCTACTCTTTCTGTCAAACTTCCTGCGGTCAACATATTCTATTCTCTATCTGAAAGTTTTACGAATGGCTTTACCAACACCGACACGGAAAAAGGAACGGGGTTTTGAGACACAGCTGCAACAGGTTCTCTGTTCCGGTGAAAATGTGCCGCCAACATTAATATCGCTAATTTTAATCTGACGGGGAAACCACGCCCCTCCCATACCGAAAGCTCTTCATAAGATCTTCGCGTCATGTCAATGACAACATCTTCCGCTGCAATACCGTATGTTGTAATGATAGCATCCTCATCCCCGAAATCCTCATGCATCTGCAATTTGAGTTCTTCCAATGTCACTACTCTTAACTCATCATTCATCATCTTCTTCCTCCTTTTTTTTCACATCGCTCGTCTGTATCGCATTACTACCCTCCTTGCTTAACTTAGCACTGCCTAAAACAGCAAGATTTGTGCTTAAGTAAACTTCGTCACCCTTCTCTACAGGCTCCTTGTCATTCTCTCTTCTTATATCATTAACGGTTGCTTGGCCCGTCCCCAGTCGTGACAGGTTAGCCTTGCCTCTACTGTCAACATCCAAGGCATAGAGGCTGGAAAGATTAAACGAAAATTTATAATCCATATATGTATTTACACTCAGCATTTTAGCCGTAAATTCTCTCTCTATTTCTGTGATTATGGGCTGCAATGCCTCTGTATAAAAACCCACATTCGACATTTCAACACTCTTGTAGTTGGCATTAGTATCATCCATCAGTTTGCTTGGAGGCACATTGAAGGCTCTTGCTATATCACGGAGATTCAGCTTCACCATTTCCAAGAATTGCATATCGGAAGATGACATACTGATTGGAGTCAGGGTGCCATCACCCCTTACAACCAAAATGTCTTCACCCTTGTTGATGTCCTCCTGTAGATCCTGTCCTTGTTTATCAAGTTCTTTATCCTGGTATTCACCGAATCCCTTCACGCTGGTATTGTTTTGCAGGATTGCCTTTAGCCGGCCTCCTGTGGCAAACCTCTTCAGGGTTTCATTATTGGCAGTTGTGGCTATACTTAATGTATCCTTGATATAGGATACCGTAGACCTACCCATATAACCTCCATCCATGCACATGTTCTTAAAGTGGAGGATTTCCGATGCCGGGAATGTCCCGCTTATACCGTTAACCAAGTCACTTACCGTGTAAGTATTGGAGTAGACATCATACACAACAGAACCGGGGGAGCATAAAAAAAGAGACTCCACCTCTCCGGTAACAGCCCTCTTAGGGTATATATACGCATTACCCTTAAGCAGCATCATTGCAACGAGATACTTCATCATTGTAAATGAATTCATTCTGTCGTTCGGGCGAACACTCAATAGATAATTTACCCTTGCACCATACCCATTGTCGTAAATTTTAAAATAATTTTTAGCCCTATCACGCCTCTTATATTGCAGCGTAAGGGTAGCTACGGCACCGGATATAAGATTCACAGCCCTATATACGGCTGCAATACGCATTGCCGATTCATCTGTGTTGGCATAAATTATATTACTCTTAAAATTGCCGGTCGATACCGTAGTATTCTTCCCGGATGCCGCTTTTGCTTCTCGTCTGAAAAATCTGAAAAAGTTATCCATCGGTTTATCGAGCCTGTTTTAATATTATGACCACGGCTCATATACCCACGAATTAGCTGTAATAGGTTACTTTATTGCTCATAGTTATTAAAAAGCCAAAACGTCATTAAAGTAGCAATAGCCCCATCAATCTTCAAATTTTCCTTTCTTTTCAAAGGTTTTTTATTTCCCATCCTGTCTTCATCGAGATAGCAATTTCCAAAACAGTAGGATAATATAGGATTATTCGCCAAAGCGACTTTTGGCGGATTGGATTTTGCCGCCATCTCAAACGTTTCTACGGGCGAGGTAAATGCCCCATACGTCTGAGGGACTGCACGCAAAATCCTACTCGGGTCTGTACCGGTAGACGATATCGCAGCCGATAATGCATTCACCACCTCCTGGCTCTTGTATGCGTCATATCCTATCTGGCAGATACATAGCGACCTGTTACGCTTTAACACGTCTTCCACTATCATGGAGTCGCTTATAACAGCTCCCGGGCAAATCTTCAGATAGCCGGCATCCCTCCAATATTTGTACAACTCTTTGTTCGGATGGGTTTCCAAGGTTTCTTCCGGAATATAGCAATCAAGCCACACGAAGAATTTACGCAATTTCCTGCTATATATATTATAAGCAACAACGGAGAAGTCATCACTTACAGAAAGGTCCATAGCGACCATAGTTTCCGGCCGTCCATCTATTGAGTCAAGATCCAAATTAACGGAAAGGGAACGTGCTAAATTTTGGGAAATCCAAGTTTTTATGCCTCCTGACACGAATATATTTAAAAGCTTCGTCTTAAACTCTATCATCGCCTCTGCATCACGTTGGGCCTTAGCCCATCTTTGGGTATAGTAACTTTCCTGGACTGTAATACCGATATGAGGATTGCACTTCTTCCACACAGCGGGGCACCCCATGCTTTCTTCATCCATCTCCCACGCATCGGGCTGGAAGATGCTGGCAAATTGAGAATCATCATTATACTCACCCAACAATACCTTCTTCGCATTCTCCAGCTCCAATGCAAATGGACCATCCTCCACGCGGCTTGCGGTTGTAATTATAATCGTCAGAGGTTCACGTCTTGCACCCATAGATGATGTAAGGACCTGTAGCAATTCTGCACCATCCGAATGATCCTTCACATACTTCGCCTGAGCATATTCATCGAATATTACCAATGAGGCATTTAACCCGTCCTTGGTATCACCACCACCCGTCAAGCATTCAACGAACGATTCTCTTTCAAACTTATTCGGTTTCCAATTCAAAGTCTCCCGTGTCGCTTTAAAGTATTTCTTTTTCGGGTCCAACTGCCTGATTATCTTCGATATTTCCCCGAAGCAGATCTTCGCCTGCTTGTAAGAGTTTGCAGCGGTATAAGCCTGCGCATTCACATCGCCAAACAACATCTCATTAACAGCCAATGATGCCGTGCTTGTAGTTTTCGAGAACTTTCTTGGTACAAAAAGTATCGCTTCGCGAACCAACCGCCGCAGTTCGTATTTTCTCTGGTCAAGCACGCGCTGATATTTACCTTCCAAATCATCCGGCTTCCCTGTTGCATCCCCCACATCTTCCCAATGGTAAAATCCTAATATCGAAGCAAATTGAAAGTACTGTATCGGAGTCAACTTATAACATCTTCGCCCATCCATCCCGGAGAATTTCAGCGACTCATACAATTTCACGAACCGCTTGACTTTAGAAGGACGGAAAACGTAATTATCCATCAACCGAAAGAACTTTAACAAGGCTAATATCTCATATAAATTATGATTTTCAGGGGAATTACACACTTGGGAAACATAAGTATGCAACCTCAGATCTATAGAATCAAGTTGATAACTCTCAATGTCTATACTGAGCAGCTTATCAACGAACCCTTGTTTAAAATCCTTCGCAGTTACGTTCTCATTCATCATTAATCATCTTCCTTATTAAGATGCTCCATTAGTCTTGACAACGGATCATCTTCCTTTATCTTGCCGGCTTCACCGCCCGGTTGAATCTCTTGATTCATCATCAACGATCTTAGATCTTTCCTAACCCTATCGGCATATCTCGCCATCAAAATGAACACCGGGTTTTCCTTCACCCGGTCACAATTTTCCCTACTTTTTTCAATAACAGTTAAAGTAGTTTCTTCCTTAAGAGCCTCATCGCGAATCCTACGAAAAACCAAAAGATCAGAAGCAAGTAGTTCTATCTGATAGCTCATTTCTTTTGAGTATTTATCCCGCTCCTGGAGAATGCCCCTTATATACCTTTTTAAACTATCGATTTCGTTATTCGCTTTTTTTTTAGCCATATAGTTAAATATTTTAAGACTACCTACTTTTGCTGATTCCGACCCGTATTTTGCAATCCCTATTTTACCCCCACAGAAAAAACGCAGAATCCTAAAAATCTCTCTGGGTAGGAGTAGAGGATTTGAGAAAAGTAGGGGCTTTAAAAAAAACTCCCCCCCCCTCGGTCATTCAAAATATTTTTTTGCAAATCGTTCTGCGTCCTTCCTTGAGCGTTCTTTAATATATTCTTTCGAATGCGAATGCATCATGGCATGAATGTTTGTATGACACTCATGACACAGCGATTTCAAATTATTATAATCAAACATCAATCGTCTCATGTCCTCCACATTGCTTCCGCTCTCGACAGGGACAACATGATGAACCTCAGACACAGGAGTTATAATCCCCTTTGAAAAACACTCTTCGCAAAATGGGTTATTCCCAATCTTCTTCTTCCTCAAGGTGAGCCAATCTCTTGACTGGATCATCTTATTATAATTATAATCCTTGCTCATCATCAACACTTTTACTTCTTGTTTTTTTAGGGACCACACCATATTCAATCCTTGGCGATATGTGATTCAGCTCATTGCTAATCTCATTATGTAATTTGTCTTCACCTGTTATCCCGCATTGCTCTATCAAGTCTGATATGATATCCTCATATCTACACTCTCCTATAGTACGGCCAATACCGTCTAATCGGGATGCTATAGACGGGAAAAGGAGTCTTACCACTGTTTCCAATGATGCGCTATTCCTTGAGTTGGTATGTATATCATCCCCGTTTATCTTAATATTCCTTGCCACATATCCTTTTTTACCGATTTCGCTAAATATATATATCGAGCCTACCATCCTTAATGACTTCCTGCCTCTTGGCTTCGTTGATATGACTCTGTTCTTTTTGTTTTCAAAATCTTCAAAGACTTTTGACAATTCACTCACATATGATATATCTATATCTTCCGACACACCGTAATCAGGATTGACATATGACAAAAACGCAGTGAGTAGATATTGCATCACCTCATATCTACTTTTAAACTTATACTTTTTGACAATATCATCCAAACATGCAGCCGCTTCAGGAGACACCTTAGATTGGATACTTATATGTTTTAATTTCGATTTATCTTTCATAATCAATTTCCTTTATATTTTTATTCATTAATTACAACACTCCTGATATCTCTTTTGCCAAAGTATTTATAAGTCAACGTTCCTCCATAAAACTTTATGGTGTCTCCCTTAACAGTAATCATCATTCCGCCTTTTAACCTATGTTCTATATCACCTTCACAAGACAACATCATGATTGTCATAAGTATAATTAATATAAACCTCATTATTTAATCTCCTTTCTCCTTAATCCGTTCCAGTACATCCTTGTTGGCTTCGAGTATCTCATCGAAAGAGGGGATCGGCATCCAATGGGTAATGCCTAATAACAGCTCACTAATGTTATCTATAACTTCCCCATCTGTCAACGTATCATCCAGGATGATAGATTTAATCTGATTTGAAAGCCATGATGTGCCATTTTCAAAACTAAGAGCAATCATGTCTTTAATATCGGAAACGCCATTAGGAACTCCGTTTGTTCCGAATGAATCAATTACTGATTCTGCATATTCCTTTGCTAATTCTTCTATGGCTTCGTTTTTATAGTTTCTTTTCACAAAAGGTGTATAATCTGTTATATCTATTTTATGAGCCTCAATAGGAATACGGATTCCTGATGGTGTAATACACATGTATAATATACCACATCCATAGCGAAGAATATCTATGATTTCCACTTCTGCCCCAATGACAAGCATTTCTGTTTTTGAAAGCTCAATGCCGATTTTCGTTTTTCCTTTCATTGCCTTATCCTTTAAAATTTTTCATATATTCGCAATCCTCATCACATACACCTTTCTTTGCGCAGTTAGGGATATTAGAACCCCATTTATATTCAAAATTATAACATAGGTTTCTGTATTCTTCCCTTCTCTTCATAGGATCAAGTGCTCTTGCTGGACTCCATGATTCATGATCATTATTGGGTACTTCTTCTAACTTCTGTTTCATATCTATCTTGGTTATACGTTAAACCTCTATCTCAAACTGCTCACTTTTTGCCGATGGCATACAATCAAGAAGAGAAGAACCTACTGAGACATAATAGATACCATCTTTTTCAAGCGGGAGCCAATGGAAGTAGCGTCCTGTTTCTTCATGCATTACCGGAATCCCAAATTTATTAAGTGGCCTACCATCTATACCTCGAAACTTTCTACGCCATTTATCAATAAATTCACGACATTCTTTCTTTCGTTTATCGATTTTCCAACACGGATGCTTCTTATCATCATTATTCGGAATCAGTTTCTCAGGGACAAACTCCTTATCATCAAATCCAATAAGAGTATAAAGCCACTCAGCGGTTATTCCAAATGCCCATCCATATCCGAGGCTATCCGGTCTTGAACCACAATATTCTTGAATCATATCTTTAGCTTCGTTTTGTTCGCGCATAAGCTGTTCATTCATTTGTTTCAGTAGATTCTCAAGCTCTGAACCTTGTTTTGCTATTATCTTCATTTCTTATCTGTTTTGAGGGTTATTTAATTTTTAAGAAGTTGCTCATTCGCTCAATGCATCTTTGTTTTTGATTGAGATTGGGATGCACATATAAATTGAGTGTGGTAGCGATATTCGAATGTCCAAGAATTACACTCACTGTCTTATAATCGCATTGACTTTCAATGCATCTGGTAGCAAATGTATGCCGGAGTCCATGAAACACAATGTGCGGAATATTCAGACGCTTCAAGAGCCGGGCAAAGAAATCACGGTAAGAACGGGGATCTTCCGGACGTCCTGATGTTCCTACTACAAATCGGGACGGAGATATTTTCTTTACTTCCTTCAAGGCAAAGAGAAGCTGTCTTGAGATAGGTATCTCCCGGTATGAATTTCGTGTTTTGGGAGAAGTGAAAGTCCTTTCCGTAGTTCTTGATTCGCAGTTGTATATCCTTCCTGCTGTATAACTAATGGTGATTACCTTCTGTCTGAAATCCACATCTTCCCATCGCAGGGCACACACCTCTCCAATCCTCATGCCGGTACACAGAGACAGCAGAATGCCTATATTCTTAGGAGTTGGGGATTCGGTGAGATGGCTCATCAGTATCTGTTGATGGTTTAAGGACAATGTAGGCAAACGGTGAGATTCGGTATCTGTAGGATAGTTTATCTCCCACTCCTCATAAGGGAATAACTTATGTTTCCCACCATACTTGACTATAGATTTCAGCACCGCCACAATATCCCTTACGGTTTTTTTAGCAAGACCAGAGGAAAGCTTGTCGAGAACAAATTTCTGAACGTCGCTTTCCGATATAGCTGTCGCCGTTTCAAAATATGGGAGTAAATGGGTTTGAAGGGTAAGCATATACGCGCACATCGTGGCATGCTTTATAATGGGCTGCTTCGCAGCACTCCAAATCCTGGCGACTTCTTGAAATGTTTTAGTATTCATTTCTGTTCTGATTTACATTAATTCAATTATAACCTTTTTTAAATTAACATATAAAGGCATTTCTGACATGCCCCCATTGCAATCCAACTGTCTTAAAGAGGGAACAACCTCTCCGTTATCATCAATCTCATAATCTGCAATATAGGCTAACCTCTTCGCTTCGGGGACCAATATCCTTTCATTTCTCAAAAGAAAAAACCTTTCATGAACTGGGACCGTTATACAGATCTTGCTTCCAACAGGGAATCCTTGGTTGGATTCAATGTATTCCTTTTCCAACTTCTCCTTTTCGCCGTTCAATTCTTTTAGCGTTAAATCAATGGCATCTCTTTTGCTTAAAAATTCTTCCTTATTCATTCGTTATTGAATATTCTGATTAATGTAATCCACAATCTTTCCCAATTTACTTGAAGAAAACAAATGATTATTAAGCGTTCGCTTGCCTTCTTTCCATTCGTAAAATAATTGATAATATGGTGGATTGAGTGTCCGGTCAACCTTTATACGATATTGATTAGTGCCATATTCAGTTATAAGATTCTCAATATATTCGTCCGAATTTTCTAAATCAGTAACAAATACCATCTTATCAGTAGTAAGTATCATCTTTTAGTTCCTTTCTGTTTTGAATTAATTACTCCCGCTAAACCTCCTTAAGCTGTCCATTGACTAGCATATACCATGTGTCAGCCTTAACCTTTTCCCCGTCAACCTCAAACGCCTTGACCTCCTTAATCGGGTAGGTATCACCGTCCCATTCTCCACGTTCTGCGAGGACTATCCAGCAACCTATAGCTCCCTTAGCCTTACACCCGTATCCGGCAGCAAGAGCAATGCTATCCTTGCCGGTGGCTGATGCTGCACCATAGTCGCCTGTGGCTGATGCTGCACCTCGGTCGCCTGTGGCTGATGCTGCACCTTGGTCGCCTGTGGCTGACGCTGCACCTCGGTCGCCTGTGGCTGACTTACCCTTCTTCCACTTGCACTTTTCAAACGTAAACTTAACGGCTGCGTCTACAATACTCTTAATACTTAGTTCCGCTCCTATGTGGATTTTTGAGCAAGCAATTTTCGTATCATCCGTATCTACGTCCATATCGCCAGTCCCCTCAACCTCGTGAAACTTATTCATACCAACTATGGCAGGTGGATAGTAACCGAACACGTCCAACGGATGGAGGCAGAAGTGAAATCCGTTATCGCAAGCCATTATATCGCCTGTTTCTTCATAGTCCTTACCTTCTTCGTATTGGAAATCCCTACATGTCAAATCGGGGTTAAAACCTTTGTAGCCTTTGATTTTGATAAATTCCTTTGGTAAGGTAACGTTATCCGGCAGGTTTGCTCTAAGTAGCATGTACGCCATGTAGCTGGCGTCAAATCCGGCTATCCCGGTGCCAATGGCAGTTAGGAGGAATTCCTTTTCCGGGTGCTCGTTAGCGTAATTCCCGAAGTTCCCTAAAAATACGACCAGCTCTTCTTCGGTAACTTTCTGCATATCCTTGTCCAGCGTAGGAATGGCATAGGACTGACCTTGTATTCCTTCTGCTTGCCCCATAATTGCACCAAACTTCTCAACTGCCAATCTAGCTGCACCTCCGGCGTGATTGCCGTTCATATTGCTTCCAAAAACGAATATTTGATTCTCTTTCAGTTCCTGAATATTCTCAGGTGTTAATTCTCTTTTCATGATTCCTGTTTGTTTCTAAGTTTGATTAATCCTTTTTTCTCACATTTTACCAAGAGAGGCATATCATCATCACTAATCCTGCATCTTGTCTCCCGATTGACCGACATGTAACACGGAAGATTAAACCTGTCAACTATCGCCTTGATCGCTTCCCTGTTCCTGGTCTGCCAATAGATCGTCACTGCTGATGACCTGTTACCTGTACGCTCCATGCTCTTACGTCATTATACCATTTACCCTGGTGCTCTCTTGCAACAACGTTAAACTTCACCGTCACATCATCACCAATCGACAGGGGAGTGCTAATCGGTCCATCAGAGCTGAATATTGAGAACTTCATATTCTTCCCGTATTGAAACATCTCTGTGACGATATACTCATGGCATTCCCAATCCTTACCATCCTTCACACCTGTTCTCTTTCCCAGGTCTGCCGTAATTCTTCCTTTTATCTCGCAATTCATTTTTATCCTCCTTATTTTTTTACTGCCTTCTTAAGTCGTCCCGACTACCCTTCGGGCAGTATAGGACAAGTTGCCGTAAATTGTTAAATTTATATCTTTTTATTCGTAATCAATTGATTTCCAATATTTTATATCCGCACCTTATGGTGCTTTTTGTAAATCATGTAAAATGTTGATTATCAATTAGTTATCTTCTTTTCTTAATTGGTGTAATCGACCCTGATTGGAATCCCGCAAGCAATTTTTCCTTGAATTCTGCTTCAAGCGGACCTATTTCTTCGATGTACTTATCCTTTTCGTTGTGCCAATTGTTGGCAAACACGCGGATGGTTTCCCATTGCTTCTTCGTCAACTTTCCTGCCTGGAACAACGCCTTATATCTCTCCTTATATCGAGTGACGCCAATCCTCTGAATTTCCCTGGCTTTATCCAGTTGGGACAGCTTTACGCCCTTTGCCGGCTGCAATTCCCTGACGAACTGCATCTCCGACCAATCCTTGTAAAATATCCGTCCGATTTTGTTCAAGGACGCATTATCAAGGAGTTCCACCAACGGTATTGACTGGTGTTTATACACGGTCTCGATACGTAAGATATTGGCACCCACATTCCGTCCCTTTTCCCCTGCCTCAAAACTCTTGTCGTAGATCTTGAGCACCTTGCGGTAATACTTGCTCTTCTCCGTAGTTTTTTGTCGGAATTCCGGGTAATTGGCATCGTTCCACAACACCCGGCCGGCGGCTTCCTCCACCTGTCTGATGTATGCATCTGCCGGCATGGACATCTTCATCGTCACCCCTATCTCATAGTATGTCACTATTACATTCTCTATCTTCGCGCATAGCCTTAAGAGCAACTCATTGATCGTCCGTCCGGCATGGCTGAAGGTCATCGGGCGGCTGTTGTCCAGCTTGCCCGATTTCCCCCTGCTGTATAACTTGTGGATAGAACACTTACACTTTAATGTGTCACCCCGAATCTCGATGAAACAACCATCGAAATTCGCATAAGCCGTAGACTTGTAATAGATCTCATCGCCTTCGGTACACTGTTCCAGGTAGTTTTTAAGGACAATGGTATCTATATCGGCTGTGTCTATCTTTGCCTTGAAAATCATTTTGTCAAACATGCCAAGCTCAAGTTTCTTTCTTTCAATATCTTCTTATATCTTGACCGATAACCGGCAATCAATATCCGGTATTCAGCTTCGGAATACTTCATATAATCATTCTTCATCGATTCGAGCAACAATACCTTCTGTTCGCCATACTTTTTAATCAGCCCTCTTCGGTATCCCTGTATATTGCCTTCGTCAAACCGGTTACAGCTTCTGCATTGAGCGTTGCAATTCATCTCATTGTACCTTGTACTCATGTGCTGACGATTGATGTAATGACCACAGTCAGCTTGACTTATCGGCTTAATCAACCCGCATGATATGCAACGGAATACGGTTGTCCCCGGTATCATATCGCGAAGCCTGATATATCGGGAAAATTCGGTATCTGCGGTCCTCTTGAGAGATGCATTATTTGTTTTTTTGAGCATTTCTAAATCTATGTTTGATTATTTTTACAAATTGAGAGAGATTACGGAATCTGATTGCGTGGCTATACCACTCTTCACTACTTGCCTTATAAGGATACTTTTCAGCCTCCGGCACCCATTCCTTGTCCGCCAGCAGCGCAATGACAGCCAGGTATTCCTTACCGGCATTCCATAATATTGCAAGGTCTCCGATTTCAGGAGGAGACTCAGTTTCCCCGGTCAAATCCAATACAAACTCCTTATCATTACCTTCAAACAATATGACTATCTTGTTATTCTCCTGCTCCACGGATACTCGTGTGCATCCGGTAGGAATGGGTATTTCTCTTAATTTCATAATTATTTGCTTTAATGGCTCCCGGATAGGCAATCAAGCCACACCGGGATAAAATGAGTAACCTATATGGCATTCAGTTTGAATGCGTGGGCGGTACGAGACTTGAACTCGCGACCTATAGCTTTGCCGAAGAAAAAAAACTTAACTACCAATACCATGAAAAGAGATTAAAAACACACAACTCTTCGATAACTGCCATCGCTCTACCCCTGAGCTAACCGCCCTTGTGCCGCTTCGCCCTCACAGGTTAGACGGCTAAACCTAAACTAAAACTTATCGTAATTCATCCTTGGATGTACCATCGGAATGGATAATTATATCTTTGAACCGAGTAACCTCTATCTTCAGTATCTTCCAATCGCCTATAGTTCCTTTCATTCGCTCTGTGATGAGCTCTTTAGCCTGAGACACGTTATCGGCAGACACTATGTGGTTATATCTGCGAATCTTCACCTTACCCTTCGGAGTGATATCCGATATGCCGATAACGACCTTCCACCACTGTTCCTTGTCGAAACCGGATACTTCTTCAATGACTTCCCGTTTCAAGGTCATAACCTTAGCTTCTCCATACAGCGGAAAGCAATGCTTAACCAATACATTTTCGGCTTCTGTAAAGCCCATGGCGTCAACCATGTAAGTATCACTTACTTTTTTCCTCTTCCCATTAGGCAAAGTTGAAATACCTCTTACCACGCCTGTAAACCATTCTTTCATAACGTTACTGTTTAATATTCAAAACTATTCCCTATGCTATCCCAATGGGCACGGTTCCTGATATACTCATCCACCAATTGACCATCAGAGGGATTGCCTAACTCTTTCTTCAATGCCTGATATACATCGTCAGGCATGTTGTAGATAACCTGTTCGTCATGGTCACACTTGCCGGCAACACCCAGCAGAATCACGGCTGCTATTATCCACAGTATTTGTTTTGTTATCTTGTTCATAATCGTAATCTATCAGCATTACCTCTAGCTTTCATTACTTTTCTCCTCAGCAAGTCCAACTTCCTTGCGTGGTCAATACGAGCGCAATTCAATTTGGCTACCTTTTCGTAAAAATCCCCAATATCATTCGACAACTCTTCTTCCAGAGAAGAAACCAACTTGCGGGCTTCCTGCTCTTCCGCCATGGCTAACGCCAACTTTCCTACTGCCATACCTCATCAAGATTTATTAGAAAATAATTTTAACGCCATCTCTACATCCACTACAATCGTTCTGCCTGATTGGGAAACAGCCCTCTTTATTGGTCCGTTCTTTAACTTTCTAGCGGTGGAATCTGACACGTGGAATAACTCCTTAATTCCTTTCAAGCCATATACTAATCGTTTCTCTGATTTAGATTGCGTGGGAACCACAGGTGTAATCTTTGGAACCAGGCTTTCAAAGAGTTCTTTCAGCTCCCCTACGGTTAAATCTATCAACCTGGTATCATCACTTATCCGTCTTTCAATTGGTATCATAATTTACCCTCCTTGATCCAGTTATAGATAGAATCCACGCGATAAATAAAGTCTGAATCGACAACACCGGCTGACAATAGCTTAACGATCTCCTTCCTCAACTCAATATCATTACTACTTCTTTGAGAATTTTCTTCTGATGCAATTTTTGCGTCTTTCAGTTCGCTTACACAAATCTCTTTGAAATTTGCGCTATAAAAACTATCTATCATAAATCGTACAAGGCCTATCTCGCTACTCTCAAAAATATCCACAAATTCATGAGGAATTCTATCAGATATTATGGCATTAAGCCCATTATCCAATTTTACCTCATACGTTCCATCAGGACGCTGTTTCAATGTCAATACATATCTCTTTTCCATTTTCTTAAAAAGAAAAGCCCTCGCTGTTCTCAGCATAATTGGTGTTTGGCTGATACTTAGCAAGAGCTTTATTTATGTCCTAATTTACGGTAAACACCACTAAACCGTATCGTCTATTTTTTAATCTGATTTTTAGGATATTAAAAATGTCTGCACTATATTTGCAGCGGATTTGGATTGGATAGTACGGCAAACAGTCGTACAGCCATTTTTATACCCTTTTGCAACCGCTTTTATTAGATTACGGATGCAAAATTAGTCGTTTTCAATTAACAAAACAAGTGATTTCGCTTAATTGTTTATTAAATTCGATTAATTAGAATACTTATAAATTATTTAATTATGGAAGATGCTATAAGACAAAGAATTAATAAAATTCTTTCATATTATGATATTACTATTAATAGGTTTTCTAACGGAGATAGTGCCCTACAAAATCGCTTATCCAGGCAACTAAGTAGAGGTTCTGCTATCACCTCTGATACTATTTGTTTAATAATGTCCAAGTTTTCTGACATATCGTCTGAATGGCTTCTTCGCGGTGAAGGCAACATGATTAAGCCTCAACACGAACAAACAGTCGAGCCTCAAACAGCTCTCATTAGCGCAGAAGGAAATACACCGGAAGCATCTGTTTTATATCAGATATATAATGATACAGTCAAAAAGATGCAAGAATTGGTTGAAGAAAACACTAAATTAAAAGCACAAGTAACTGAGCTTTCAGAAGGAAGTGAAGAGCTTGCCAAGGTATTAAGAAGCTACCATGACTCTAATCAAGAACTAGCGGATGAAAACCAACAACTCAAAGTTGAGATTATGATTAAAGAGTCACAGCTTAAAGAAAGAGAGAAAGTTATATTAGATTATAAGGAATTACTTAAAGAAGCAATATAATAAATATGGAATTAAAAGACTTTATCAAGGGAACAATAACCGCTATTATTGAATCTGTATCAGAGCTAAATAACGAACTTGCGGATAAAGGTGTTATAATTGCCCCTCGTAATGCTCAACTTGCAATACATGGAGTTAACGATAAAAATATATTTGTCGAAGCCGCTACTAAAGCACCCATATACAATGTCGATTTCAATCTTTCTATTTCTGAGTCTTCTGCCTCTGACGGAAAGTCTGGTGTGAATATTAAGGTTATAGATCTAGGCACATCAAATAAAATAGGGAATGAAAATCTCAATAGTGTTAGATTTACAATCCCTATAATATTTCCTAGTTGTAAATAGTAACGGAAAATGGAACTTCTCCCTTCTCCCCGCTTCTTACGTAGCTATAGAGTATATCGGCAATGGTTAGTATATCCATTTCTTTCCCGCCAAAACCTTTATCTCTATATTTATACAAGATTACAGCCTGTTCCAAACAGAATTTTCTTAATTCTTCGTCATTCATGATATAAATATTTTCGCCTAATATAAACAATTAAACGCATTTATCTATGAATAGTTTAGGACTTTAAACAAAATATATCATTTAGGTGTTTTGTATTAAGAAATATTCCAAAATTAACCCAAAAACATGGAAACTAATACAAAATCACTTTCCGCACTCGTAGAGGAGCAGAAAAAGGAAATTGAACTACTAAGAGGGCAACTAAATGTTATACTAACAGTAGCATACGAAGACAAGTGCCTTCCCTGTATTCTGAAGTTTTTAAAAATCAAATAAAAAATAGTATTATGAAAAAATTATTATTAATCCCCCTGTTAGCACTATTACAATCATGTGCACCTAAGTATTCTGAAACCACTTATGTTTCTAACTTTAGCCCATACGTAAAAAATGGCTTCTCTATCTACCCTGTAGGTACTGACCTTAAAACTAAAAACTACACACCTCTTGCTGATTTATCTATCGTATTCCGCATCGGAGAAGCTCCCAAGGGTATGAAGGATAATAACGAATTAAAAAAAGGACAATTTAGCGTTATTACACCCACAGGTGAATATATGACCAAGAGACTAGTAGAAGAAGCCAAGATATACGGAGCTAATGCCATTGTAAATTTTAAAATCACTCCGGTCTATCGCAAAGCGACATTGCATAGCTATACCGTATCAGGAGTAGCAGCCGAAATAGAACATAAATAAAGTCTATAATCAAGAGGGTGTATCAAAATTCGGTACACCCTCTTGATATAAAAACTAATGACATCATGAACATCAAACGAACAACTACCTTTCTTCTGGACAAGGAGAAAGGCAAGCCCGACTCCAAGCTCCGATATAGGATTAAGTGGGACGGCAATACAGTAGCCTTTAATATTGGCTATCGAGTAGATAACAACAAGTGGGTAGCTGAAGCCCAGCGATGCAAGGTAAACACTACCCATGGAAAGAAGAAGGTACCGGCATCGACCATCAATGCCGAGATAAACCGATTCGAAGAGCTGATTAATGATGCCTTCTTCTTTTTCGAACAAACCGAGCACATACCCTCCACGGATGAATTTCGGAATGAAGTCAATAGAAGGAATGGGAGAATCGTAGAAAAAGAAGAAAAAACCATCTTCGATTACTATATGCAATTCATTACGGAACAGGGTAAAGAAAACAGCTGGTCCGAGAATACATATAAGAGGCATAAAACCACAATGAACCATTTAAAGAAGTTTGCCCCCAATCTTACCTTTGCAGACCTCACACACGAAGGATTGTCCCAGCTCGTTGACTACTTGATGAACGTAGAGATAGACGATGAAGTCGGAATGAAGAACCGTACCGCGAAGAAGTATATCAATCTGACCAAATGGTTCCTCAGATGGGCAGCAGACAAAGGGATTAATAAAGAACTTGCATTTATGACATTCAAAGAAAAACTGAAAACGATTCCGTCAAAGGTGATATACCTCGAATGGGACGAATTAATTAGAGTGTACAACTCATCATTCCCGGATGAGCCTCATCTTGAAATAGCGAAAGACGTATTCTGTTTCCAGTGCTTCACCTCCCTGCGATACTCTGATGTGAAGAACCTTAAGAAAGCTGACGTCTTCGATGGGTATATTACCACCACAACGATTAAGACAGATGAGCCATTAAAGATAGAGCTTAATAAGTACTCTAAAACCATATTGGACAAATACAAGGATATAAAGGGTATCTATGCGCTTCCTGTTCCTGTAAACCAACGGATGAATAAATATATAAAAGAAGTATGTGCAGTTTGTGAAGTCAATGAACCGGTGTGCATAACCTATTACAAGGGTTCGGAAAGAATAGATGAGATACATCCCAAACACGAATTAATCGGCACACATTGCGGAAGGAAAACATTTATATGCAATGCGCTCATGCTAGGCATCGCACCTAATATTGTGATGAAATGGACAGGTCACAGAGATTACAAGTCCATGAAACCCTATATTGACATAGCAGACAAAGTAAAACAGGAAGCTATGACTCTCTTTAATCGTTAGTCCCTATTTTAGTCCCCATATCGGTTAAATAGTTGATATTCAATATCAATTGTACACCCGATGAGAATCGAACTCATATCGTCGGAACCGGAATCCGGTATTCTATCCATTGAACTACGGGTGCGTTGTTTTAATGAACGCGCAAAAGTACAAAATATATTTTCTTTCTCCTAATAAAAAGCTCACTTTATGAAACAAAATAATATTTTGCTCTATAAAATAAGCTTAAAACAAACAATTTGACTATATTTTCAACGAAAACAGTAGCATTATCACAAATAATACCTATATTTGCGAACTATTAAAATAATTAGAATGATATATAATGAGTTACCTTATTAAACCTGCCAACTATAAACCTTTGCTGGATTTAAAGCAAACAGAGTTGGGTATCAAGCAAATAAAAGAGTTCTTCCAGCAGAACTTATCATCTGAATTGCGCCTTCGCCGTGTGACAGCACCACTATTCGTTTTAAAAGGAATGGGTATCAATGATGACTTAAGCGGAACCGAACGTCCTGTTTCCTTTCCTATCAAAGACTTAGGAGATGCACAAGCGGAAGTTGTTCACTCACTTGCCAAATGGAAAAGACTGACCTTAGCGGAATATAATATCGAACCCGGATACGGAATTTATACCGATATGAATGCCATCCGTGCAGACGAAGAACTGGGCAACTTACATTCACTCTATGTCGACCAGTGGGACTGGGAACGAGTGATTACCAAAGAACAACGCAATGTCAATTTCCTGAAAGAAATTGTCACCCGTATTTATGCAGCCATGCGCCGCACTGAATATATGGTATGT
>OMGL01000106.1_pt1 | contig 66056 bp, 60 predicted proteins | sample 1645831 | NCBI WGS metagenome assembly OMGL01 (sample SAMN00849301, study PRJEB25192) | human gut metagenome | reverse complement strand
GTAATAGCATGTAACACAGCAAGTGCAAAGGCAGCCAAAACATTAAGAGAAAAATATCCAGAAACTCCAATAATAGCAATAGAACCAGCATATAAAATGGTGCATGACTTTGCATATGACCAAGTAACACTTGTAATGGCAACAAAAGGAACAATAGAAAGCGAAAAATTCCATAAACTATACAATAAATATGATAATCACAAAACATATCTAATGGCATGTCATGATCTAGCAGATATTATAGAAGAAGGAAATCAAGAAAAAATAAAGGATTATTTAAAGAAAAATTTGAAGGAATATGTTGGAAAAGTTCATAATGTTGTTTTAGGTTGTACGCATTATCCCTTGATTCAAAATGAGATAAAAGAAGTATTAGGTGATGTTGAATTTTTTAACGGTGCATCAAGCCTTGCAAAACATTTAAAAGATATTTTAGAAGAAAAAGATTTAATAAGTAATTCTAAAAGTGAAGGAACTGTAGAGTTTGTAGATTCAAGTAATTCGGAGTATAAAAGAGAAAGATTTTTGAGACAGTTAGGTAAATAAAAAATAATAATTGGTTCATAAGATAAAGAGGTGAAAAAGATTGAAGGAATTAGTAAAGGTAATTTCCAAAAAATTATTTATATATTCTATAATTTTTAATACAGTGTACTCAATAGCAAATTATGGTGAAGCATTTGCATTATCATATTTTGGAACAAGTCCGCTAACATTAGAAAAATTAATTAAATTAGCTATTTGTATAGCAATAACACGTATAATAATGCTTATAACATCCAAAGTGGGTTCATATATAGATGGTATAAATAATGTAAAAACACAGACTCAAATACAAAAACATTATTTTAATAAATTGCAATCAATGTCAATGAAACAGATAACAAATATACACACAGGATATATTCATAAATTAATAACAAATTTATCATTTTATTTTTTTGAAATGACATGGCAATTTGAAATAAATGTAATTTCACTAATTATTGGTGGAATTTCTATATTGATTATGGTATGCAAACAATCTATTTTTACAGGGCTTATATGTATAGTAATATCAGCATTAGCAGTTTACTTAAAATATATAATGATAAAAAACAAGCAAAAATGTCAAAAAAAAGTAAATGAAGCAGAATCAAAATATAATGCAACTTTTATAGATTTTATACAAAATATAATAGCAGTAAAAAAATTAAATATCTCTAAATTTTGTAATGATAAAATAACAGAAAATTCAGAAGAATATTTGAAGGTTACAAAATTAAATGAGAAAAAAAGAAGTATGGCAAATGGTGTATTTACTAGTTTAATGGATTATCTTTTGTTAGTGGTAATTATTAGTACAATTATTATGGTTTCAAATGGTGAAGATGGATTACCGTATTTATTATTTTATTTATCAATAATAGGAAAATTATATGCAAATTTAAATAGTTTAGTAAGATTAATAGATATAACAGAAAGATTTAAAATTACGAAAAAGCAATTAGATGATTACTTTAAAGATAGCAAAAAAATTAAATTAATAAATGATTTTAACAATATCAAGTTAAAAAATGTTATATTTTCATATACAAAAGATTCAGCAAAAATTAAAATTCCAGAATTCATATTAAATAAAGGAGACAAGATTAGTATTGTAGGCGAATCCGGACAGGGAAAGACAACAGCAATGAACATTTTAGCAGGATTATATCCTTTAGAAAAAGGAAAAATGCTAGTCGACAATCAATTAAAAAAAGATTGCAGAATGGACTTAGTATTTGTATCACAAGAAGTTGAATTATTTGATTTAAGCATAAGAGATAATTTGTGTTTAGGAAAAGAAATATCAGAGGAAAAAATAATGCAATTACTTGAAGAAGCGGGATTAATGAACTGGTATAAAGAATTACCAAATGGCCTTGAAACAAAAGTTGGAGAGAAAGGAATAAAATTATCTGCAGGACAAAAACAAAGATTAAATTTAATTAGAGGAATATTAATTGATAAAGAATTATATTTCTTTGATGAACCTACATCAAATTTAGATGCTGTATCAGAAGAAAAAATAACAAATATGATTGAAAAATATTTAAAAAATAAAACTTTTGTAATTGTAACACATAGACCTAGATTAGAGCGATTGTGTAATAAGCATTACATTTTTGAAGATCATATGATGAAAGAGGTTATAAAGGCATAGTAAAAATGTCCATTATTGTTAAAAATATTTAACCAGATATAAGGAGTTTTAAATTGAAAAATAGTGAATTAAGTAAAAAATGTTTAGATGAAAACACTTTTTGGCATATTACAAGTAAGTTAAATATAGAAAGCATTCAAAAAAATGGGTTAGTTCCACATAATGGAAAAAGAAATGGAAAATTAATAAGTCCAGAAGATCCAGTAGCTAGAGTTTTTTTTAGTCAAGGACTAGAAGGAGTATTAGGACAAGCAAATAATATGGCTTCTATAATAGATAGGGTTGTAGAAAATATAGAAAGAACAGATGAGGGCGATAACGGAAAAAATGTTAAAGAAAAAATGGATGAATTTTTAAACAATGAAATTGAAGGAAAAGATGCTAAAAATGGTGGTTTTATAGATATAATTACTTTTATAAAAGAAGATATGTTTAAAAATGGCATAAATAGGAATCTAAATGAACAGGATTTGAATAAAATTATATATGATATTGCAAAAACAATTTGGAAAAATGAGATATGTCTAAAAGTAAATATAAAAGAAGGCGTAGACTACAGTTGGAAGGATACAAATTATTCTGCAACAGGGGATAAAAAAAGACCAATGACAAAAAAGAATATGCATACATTTGAAGGACATGCAGTCACTTCTGATAAGATAGAGATAATTACAGATGAAAATGGAAAAACGAGAACAACATGGGATGTATTTAAGGAGATGGCTTTGTTTTATAAAAAAGAGTATCCAGATAAAAAATACTTACCAGTAGAAGAATGGCAAGAAGATGGAAAATTTAGTCATGAAAAAGATTACTTAAGTATGTTTATTGAAATAGAAAAAAGTGAAAATGAAAAGAAAAACTTAAGAAATGTTGCCAAAAAATTCGCCAAAGACAAAGATGTAGCATTAAAAAAAGAAGAAGCAAAAGCAGTATTTGAGCAATTAGAAATGGAAAATGAAAATATACAAGAAAGTCCGAGTTTGTCAGAATAGGAGAAATATATAATGCAAGTTGAAAAAATAGAATATCAAAAAGCATATGTGGAATTATATGAGATAATAAAGGCCTTACCAGAAGAAGAACAAGAAAAAATTCCAAAAATATTGTTGAAAAACTTAAAAGACAATATGAGCAAAGAATATAAATTTGAAATAGATACAGAAAGAAATATATTAAACCAAAATTATAAAATTGAAACTAAAGCATTATTTGTTGAATTATATGAAAGATATTTAGCGCCAAAAGAAGAAAAAAATTTTTGGGACAAATATGATAAAATTTGTAATAATATGATTGAAGAAAAAAAACTAAAATTATATGATACAGAAAATATTTTTAAAAATAAAAAGCAATATAAAGAAAAAAAGATTAGTAATAAAAAAGAAGAAAAAAATATTTTACCGATTGAAATAAAAAAAGAAAATATAATAAAAAGATTTTTGAAATTTATGAGAGATATATTTAATTTAAGGTGAGACAATTGGGACAGTCCTAATTTGTCTCACTTTTTTGTCGAAAAATGTAATATAAAAATCAATCAAAATTTAAACAAAAAACTCAAAAAAATGTTCGTAAAAGTATTGACAAAATAAAATCAAAAATATATAATAAGACCAAACAAAAAATCGCAAACAATTTGTTCGATAAAAAGAATTTTTTAGGAGGTCTTTTTTATGATATCAACATTACATATAAAAAATATAGGAATAATAGATGATTTAAGCATAGATTTAAACGAAGGGCTAAACGTATTAACAGGAGAAACAGGAGCAGGAAAAACGCTAATAATAGACTCATTAGGCATAATATCAGGTGGAAGATTTTCTAAAGAAATGATTAGAAAAGGTGAAACAAATTCATTTGTAGAAATATGTATGTATGAACCAGAAAACGAAAACTCAATAGATGGAAACATTATTGTATCAAGAGAAATAAATAGTAATGGTAAAAATATGTGCAAAATAAATGGAAGAATGGTAACTGTAAATGAACTAAAAAACTTTATGAGTAAATTTATAGAAATACATGGACAAAATGATAATCAAAGTTTGCTAGATAACAAATTTCATTTAAAATATTTAGATGGATTTATTGGTGATAAAATAATTGATACAAAAAAACAATATAAAGAAAAATACGAAAAATATTTAGAGATAAAACAAGAATTAAAAAACAACTACGGAGATGAAAAAGAAAGAGAAAGAAAACTTGATTTGTTAAGATATCAATTTAATGAAATAGAAGAAGCAAATTTGAAAGTAAACGAAGAAGATAATCTAGAAGAAAAAAGAAAATTGATGTTAAACTCAGAAAAAATATCTAAAAATCTAAATGAAGCAGATATTGCAATAGGGGAAAATAGTATAGATAGTATAAATACAGCGATAAGAGCATTAGAAAAAATAGAAAATATAGATAAAAAATATGAAGATATTTCAAGCAACTTAAAGAACATTTACTACGAATTACAAGAAATCTCAAGAGACATATCAGAACATAAAGAAGACGTGTATTTTGACGAACAAGAGAGAAATGAAGTTGAAGAAAGACTTGATTTGATTTACAATTTAAAGAGAAAATATGGTAATGATGTACAAGAAATTTTGAACTATAAAGACGAGATAGAAGCGGAAATAAATCACATTGAAAATTTAGACGAATACAATAATAAGCTAAAAAAAGAATTAAAACATTTAAAACAAGAAATGACAACATTAGCAGAAAAGATGCATGAATTAAGAAATGAATATGGAAAAGTTTTAAGCATAAATATAAACAAAGTTTTAGAAGATTTGGAAATGAAAAATGCAAATATTAATATTCATGTTGATTACAATGAAGAAGAGTTCTTTGAAAACGGAAAAGATATAGTAGAATTTTATATTACTACAAACTTGGGAGAAGATGAAAAGCAATTAGCAAAAATTGCATCAGGTGGTGAGATGTCAAGAATAATGCTTGCTATTAAAAAGGTATTGGCAGATACAGATAAAATGCCAGTCTTAATTTTTGACGAAATTGATACTGGTATAAGTGGAAAAGCTGCAGGAGCAGTTGCAGAAAAATTAAATGGAATTTCTAAAAATCATCAAGTATTATGTATTTCACATTTACCTAGTATTGCGGCAATTGCAGATTATAATTATTTTATTAGCAAAAGAGTAATTAATGAGAGAACTAATACTAATATAAAATTATTAAATGAGAAAGAAACTTTAGAGGAAATTGCTCGTATTTCTTCTGGTGAAATTAATGAGGCTACTATTCAATATGCTATGCAGTTGAGAAATAAGAAAGTGAGCTAGATAATGTATATTTCAATTGTAATCAAAACTATAACAGAACTTTTTATATAAAAACAGTAGCCTATATGCAAAATATAGGCTACATTCTTAATCATATCTGCTTACATAAAAGTAAGCCTTCTCAGTCATCTAATTAATAGATATCTATAATTAAATGATACTATATTTTTATGCAAAAATCAAGAAAATATTATATTTTTTTATAAAAATTATTAAATTTTTTTCGCGGGTTTATATTTAAATAAATCAGATGATAAAAATGCTTTTGATATATTGTCTAAATCAGTTCCTTTTATATTACCTTTTCTTTTTGAAAAATCAATTCTTTCGATACTTATTGGAGTAATATTAAAGATATTGATCCATCTTTTCATTTCTTTAAAATTATATATTTTTCCAAGTTCAATATAGTTATTGCTAGAAATTTGTTTTTCAGTTGGTTTTTTACTTGTAATTGGTATAACAAGTAGTGTTTTTCCACCGTTTTTTAATACAACGGCAGGATGGCGTCCGCTAAATTCTTCTCCTATATTAAATCCAAATTCAACCCATATAACATCACCACGAACAATATATTCTTTAGATTTTTCTAAGAATTTTGGGGAATTAATTATTATCTTTGTCTTTTTATCTATCCATTCAAGATAATCTTTAGGTGTATTTCTTTTATTATTAAAATTTTCTTTTTTATGGATTTCATAATAGTAATCCAAAGTATTTTTTGTAGTGTTTAAAATATTAAATAATTCTTGCATAAACAAAACATCCTTTCGCACAAATAATTATATCAAAAAAATAAAAAATGTCAATAGATTTTGTAAAAGTTTATATAAAAGTAAATAAATTAAGTGTATAAAAATTACTAAAATGGTATAAAATACAAAATGAAAATACTTATGAGTATGAGAAAAATTAAATACAATTGAAAGGTGGTATATTAATGAAAGAATATTTAGCCATAGAAAACATAGAGGCATTAGAAATTTTAGACTCAAGAGGAAATCCAACAGTCCAAGTAGAAGTAGTAACAGAAGGAGGATTCTCAGGAACAGCAATGGTCCCATCAGGAGCATCAACAGGAAGTTTTGAATCAGTTGAATTAAGAGACAACGACAAAAACAGATTTATGGGAAAAGGCGTAAGCAAAGCAGTAGAAAATGTAAACAAAAAAATATCAAAAAAATTAATCGATATGAATGTATATGACCAAAGAAAAATAGATAGAACATTGATAGAATTAGACGACACACTAAACAAATCAAATTTAGGAGCAAATGCAATTTTAGGAGTGTCATTAGCAGTTGCAAAGGCAGCAGCCAATTCATTAGGAATGGAATTATACAATTATATAGGTGGAATAAATGCAAAAGAATTACCAGTTCCAATGATGAACATTTTAAATGGTGGAAAACATTCAGACAACAATATCAACATACAAGAATTTATGATAGTACCTGTAGGAAGCATAACATTTGCAGAAAGATTAAAACGTGGAGTTGAAGTATATCATACATTAAAAAAGGTTTTAAAAGAAAAAGGACATTCAGTTGGAGTAGGGGATGAAGGAGGATTTGCTCCAGATTTAAAAGATGAAGAAGAAGCATTAGATTCAATAATAGAAGCAATTAAAAAAGCAGGATACGAACCAGGTAAAGATATATGCTTAGCACTGGATATAGCAAGCACAGAAATGTATGACGAGGCCAAGAAAACAGGAAAAGATGGATATTATTTTTGGAAAACTGATGTATATAAAACAAAACAAGAAATGATACAATATGTTATAGATTTGACTGAAAAATATCCAATTATATCAGTAGAAGATGGCTTGGCAGAAGAAGACTGGGAGTCATGGAAAGAATTAACACAAAGAATAGGAGATAAAGTTCAATTAGTTGGAGATGATTTATTTGTAACTAATATAAAAAGACTTCAAAGAGGTATAAAAGAAAATGTTGCAAATGCAATTTTAATAAAACCAAATCAAATTGGAACTTTAACTGAAACATTAGATACAATACAAGAAGCAAAAGAAAAAGGATATAAGACTATAATTTCTCATAGGTCTGGAGAAACAGAGGATACAACAATTGCTGACTTGGCAGTGGCTGTAAATGCTGGACAAATAAAAACTGGTGCACCTTGTAGAACTGACAGGGTTGCTAAATATAATAGACTTTTAAATATTGAAAATCAATTAACTATAGAAGAGGATTAAATCAAAAAATAAGATGTGCAAAGGGATTTTATAATTCCTAACACATCTTATTTTTTGATTATTTTAATATTTGCTGAATTTGAGAATTATCAACAATTATTCAACTCTCCTTTGGGTTCTTTCATTAGAATTAGAAGAATTATTAGAACACATTTTTTCATACTCTTTACATTTGATTTTATAGTCTATCTGCATACATAAATATCTATAGTACAAAAAAGCCTGTTCATATTGTGCCATAGGATTAAACATAGGATCTCTATATAAATCATTCATATCAGGACTACCTGTAGAATTAAAACCATTCATTTGTTGAAATGCAGAAAAGTCCATGAATGGTGGCATGTTATTAAAATCTTTATCCATAAAATCATCTCCAATCATAATAAAGTATATTCAAAAAATTTTTTTTTATGATTAAAATAAGTACATATTGACTTATTGATAAAAATAATGTATTATATCAAAAAGGAGATGAGGAAATGTACATTGTATTTATAGATGAATCAGGTCAACCAGGAGGATGGGATGATATAAGGAAAATTTTAACAAAAGATAGTAGTAAGTATTTTACCTTAGGAGGCTTTTTAATAGATGCGAATAATATATTACAAATAGAAACAAAATTTAAGGACATAAAAATAAAATATGGAATAGATGAAAACAAAGAAATTAAATGGAGTTGTTCATATTCAAAGTTAGGGTTAAATTTTGAAAATTATAAAGCAATGAAAGAAGATATAATAAAAATGATATCGGAGTATGAAAAATCAGTCATTGGAATAGTTATGGATAAAGAAAGTTGTTATAAAAATAAAAGGCAAATTAAAAATCATAATGATTTATATGCTTTTGCATTGAATTTGTTAATGGAAAGAGTATGTATGGAAATAATGGATAGAGAAGGGAAAAATTCAATGGTACCAGCATTAATGTTTACAGATAGTAGAAAAAATGACAATAATAATAAATTAGATAAAGAATTGCAAACTGCATATTTAAGAGCAAAAAATTTAGGAACATATTATATAAAATTTTCGAATTTTTGTGAAAGTTTAGTATTTATTGATTCAAATTATTCTAGTGGAATACAATGTGCCGATTTTTGTGCTGGAGCAATACATAAAAAATTTGAAAGTAATGATAATACTTTTTTTAACATATTACTACCGGCAATTAGATATAACAAAGAATACGATATATATGGACATGGAATAAAGATATATAAGTAAAAAAGAGTGGCTGATGAGATTAGTTGTCTAATCTAACACACCCTTTGTTGGTGCTACATCAGCCTACTTTTGTTCTGTTATAAAAATTATATAATTTTTTATAAAAAATGTCAAGAACATTATGACATTTTTTATATTATATGTTAAATTTTATTAATTATACACTGTTCTATAAATTAAAATTAAAAAAAGGAAAAACGCTAATAGCAATAAAAGTATAAAAAGCAGCCAAAACACCATGTAGCAACTTGCCATAAAAATAAGGCTTAATAGACAAATCAGTTTTAGAAGTGATACTCAAAACCTGAAGAAGAACAGACAAACCACCACAACCAAGCAAAAAAGCAGTAATAATAACATTAATAGAAATACATTTAATATTAATACTAGAAACAGAACTAATACCATTAGTAATTTCAAGTAAACCAGTCAAAATTCCATAAATAAAAGAACTATCAATATGTAGAAAATTAAATGCAGGAGTAAGCAATACAACTAAACTACTCAAAATACCACTAGATTTTAAAATTGAAATTATACTTGAAAATATAACAACAAAACCACCTATCATTAAAATTGTAGAAATGCTATTAGTAATGCTTTTTCCCAGAACTTCTCCTAAATTAGAAAAAGATACATTTCGATATTTTGAAGAAGCAGAAGTTTTAGTGCTAATATAATTAGAACTTTTCTTTCCAAATTTCCAAAATCTAAAAATAATTCCAACAGTAATACAAGCAAGAATGTGAGTGATAAGCAATAATAAACCTATTGTAGAATTTCCGAACATACTTATACCAACTGTTCCAACTATAAATAATGGACCAGAATTATTTGTAAAACTTAATAGCCTTTCACATTCTTCTTTAGAACAAATATTATTTACTCTAAAATCACAAGCTATTTTTGCTCCAACAGGATAACCACTAATAAGTCCCATTATAAAACCAAAAGAGCCTTCACCTCTAATATTAAATAAAGGTTTCATTATCTTATTTAAAAATCTTCCAAGAACTGTTACAAAATTTGTGTTCATTAATAATTCTGTAGCAACAAAAAATGGAAAAAGTGCAGGTACAACTGAATTTGCCCATAATGATAATCCTTTTTTTATTGCAGGTAAATTACTACTGGAAAATAGCAGTAAACTTGCTCCAAAGGCTAAAAATATTAGTGCAAAAATATTTCTTTTTATTTTTAATACTAAAAAATGACATTTTGAAAACATATAATCACCATATTAAAATATATGATATATAATTTTAAATAATAAATAAAATCAAAGAAATTTCCAAAAATAAATTTTAAAATTGAATAAAAAACTAAAAAAAGCGCATGCTTTATTTGGAGGTATGTGCTTTATGGAAAATAAATTCAAAAATCAAATATTAAGTGAAGAGTTACAAAATATAACAATAGAAAATCAGGAAGAACCATCAAAACATGGGGAAGAAGAGGAGACTGAGGATACAACAAGATATGGGGAATTTGTAACGTCATATTTTGCATGGGTACCAATGTCAAAACAAAAAGAAAATGTAAAAAAATTAGAAAATATAACAAAAAAGAGAGAAAAATAGAGATAAAGTAAGAATAAAACAGAATAAAAATCAAACAAGGTCAGAAAAGGTCAAAAAATAAAATTGCATTATTTTAAAACCTGAGTATAATATAGATATAGGTCAAAGAAAGTCAAAGACAAAAACATATTTTTAATAAGACTGACAGAGATAAAGAAAATAAAAGTTAGAAAAACGCACAAAAAGACAAAAAATTTAAAGGGAGGCTGATAAAATGAGAATGTCAGATGTAATAGAAGATTTTATAAAAGATTTATTTGATGAAGATGACAGTGATTTAATAGAAATACAAAGAAATGAATTAGCGCAACACTTTAACTGTGTACCATCACAAATAAATTATGTAATATCAACAAGGTTCAAGCCATCACAAGGATATTATGTAGAAAGCAAAAGAGGTGGTGGAGGAAACATCAAAATAAAAAAAATAACAAATACAAAATCAGACTATATTATGCATATAATAAATAATATAGGAAAAACAATAACAACAAATGATATAGACATTTTGATAAGTGACTTCCTGACATATAACATTATAACATCTCAAGAAGCCAAACTATTAAAAGTTGCAACAAGTGATAATGTTCTAAAACTTGACAAGGACATAAAAGATGAAGTAAGAGCAAGAATTTTTAAAAATATGTTACTAAACATAGAATAAAAAGTAGCTAAACAAATTTCAAAAAAGTAAAGGGAAATCATAATGTGAAGCTATTATAAAAATGAAAATAATAATAAGGAGTGATTAATATGTTATGTGAAAATTGTGGAAAAAGAGAAGCAAATGTTAGATATTCAGAAAATATCAATGGAGTAAAAAAGGAGATGCATTTATGCGAAGAATGTAGTCAAAAACTAGGAATATCATCAAAAATGAACTTTAGTATGCCATCATTAGATATACCAAGTTTTTTCGGAAGTTTCTTAGAAGACTTCAGTACACCTGAATTTATGCCATTACTAGATGAAGTAAAACAATTAACTTGCGATAGTTGTGGTTCAACATTTGATGACATAATAAATACAGGTAGATATGGATGTGCAAATTGCTATGATGTTTTTGAGGATAGAATGGATCCAATATTAAAGAAATTGCAAGGTGCAAACAGACATAATGGTAGATTAGGAAAAATATCAGATAATAAAAAGAATTTTGAAAAAGATAAAAAAGTAGATAAAGAAAATAAAGCAGAAAATAAGTTGGAAAAATTGCAAGAAGATTTAAAAGTAGCAATAAAAGAAGAAAGATATGAAGATGCGGCTAAAATAAGAGATGAAATTAAGAAAATGTCAAAATAAAGACATTTTCTTTTAAAAAATAAAAAGCCCCCATGGAGGCAGGCTTTACCGTTGTAACAAAAATGAAACAAATGATGCTTGTCGGCAACAATTTGAAACAGGAGTTCCAAACTGCTCCAAAGCAGTTTTAATTTGTGATGTTTCTTCTTCAGAAGGAATTTGTCCTTTAAAAATAATCATCACATTGTCAGAACCCTGCCTGAAATAAATTTGCGGCTCAACATCAGAAAACTGTTTAATACAATTTACAATAGAGTTTGTAAATTCACGTTTGTTCATATAAATACCTCCTAGGGCAAAAAGGCTATAAATAGCCCAATTAATAAAGTTACATAATTAAATTATAATACATTTTTCATAAAATGTAAATAGAAAGGTGATAAAAATGAATTGGTATTTACAAAGTGGAAAAGAATCAGATGTAGTAACAAGTACAAGAATAAGATTTGCAAGAAATCTACCAGAATTCAAATTTAATTTAAAAAACAAAAATGAAATAGAAAAACTAAAAAACAAAATAAAAGAAAATGTATATGCAATAGGATATGGGCTAAAATATTTAGAACTAAAAGACATGGACGACATTACAAAAATGAGTTTAGTTGAAAAAAATTTAATAAGTCCAGAATATGCAATACATAATGAAAATGGAGCAATACTAATAAATGACGAAGAAAATATCTGTATAATGATAAATGACGAAGACCATTTAAAAATTCAAGTTTTCAGTAGTGGTCTAGAACTAGAAAATACATTAAATTATGCGATAGAATTAGACCAAAAAATTGAAAAAGTTTTAGGATATGCAACAAGCAAAAAATATGGATATTTAACAAGTTTGCCAACAAACTGTGGTACAGGCTTAAAAGCATCTGTAATGGTGCATTTACCAGCACTTACAATAACGAAAAATATCAATAAAGTATTTTATACAATAAATAATTTTGGTGTAAATATTGTTGGAGCATATGGAGAAAATAGCAAAGAACTTGGAGATGTTTTCCAAATTTCTAATAAGAGAACACTAGGAGTTACAGAACAAGAAATAATTGAAAACATAAAAGTAGTTACAGAGAAGTTAATTGAACAAGAAAGAAAAGCAAGAAAATTCTTAGCAAAAGATACGATTAACTTGGAAGATACAATATATAGAAGTTATGGCTTGTTAAGCAATTGCAGAAAAATATCTTTGGAAGAGGCTCAAAAGTTAATTTCAAATGTTAAGATGGGAACAGATTTAGGATTATTACCAGAATTAAATGATAGCAAGGTTCAACAGTTAATTTTATATACTAAACCTGCAAATATGCAAAAATATATGTGTGAACAATATGAGGCTTTGGAAAGAGATATAAAAAGGGCAGATGTTATTAAAAAAATAATTAATGAAAAATAAAAAAGCTTCTAAGGAGGCTAAAAATAAAATGTCAATTTGGAATACAAATATCAAAAAAAGAACTGTCCACAAAAGGACAAAAATTAACGAAAGAGGTGAATAAAAATGACATATAAATTTACAAATAGAGCAAACAAAGCAATAGAAATTGCAAACGATATAGCCTTAGAGTTAGGCCATAGTTATATAGGAACAGAACACATATTATATGGACTAGCAAAAGAAGGCAATGGAATCGCATCAAAAGTATTAGAAAATCAAAATGTAACAGCAGATGATATTCTAAACAAAATTGAAGAATTAATTGGCAGTGATGAGCCAATTGAAAATATAGTAGACTTTACGCCAAGAACAAAAAGAGTAGTAGAGTCAGCATTTATAGAAGCAAGAAAACTAGGATATAATTTTATAGGAACAGAACATCTTTTAATAGGAATATTAAGAGAAGGTGACTGTGTGGCAGCAAAAATCTTGTTAGACCTAAATGTAAACATTCCAAAACTTTATAATGAAATTGTAAAAGTAATAAATGAAGGTGAAGATTATAATTCAAGTGATAACAGTTCAAACAATTCAAATGGAGGAAAAAGAAGAGGAAGTTATAATCAAACACCAACATTGAATCAATTTGGACAGGATTTAACAAAAAAAGCAGAAGAAGGAAAATTAGACCCTGTAATAGGAAGAAAACAAGAAATTGAAAGAGTAATTGAAATTTTATCAAGAAGAACTAAAAATAATCCATGCTTGATAGGTGAACCTGGTGTTGGTAAAACGGCGGCAGTTGAAGGATTGGCTCAAAAAATAGCATCTGGAGATGTTCCGGAAATTTTGAAAGATAAAAGAGTTGTAACACTTGATATTTCTGGAATGGTTGCAGGTGCAAAATATAGAGGCGATTTCGAGGAGAGAATTAAAAAGGCTTTAAATGAAGTAAAAAAAGCCGGTGATGTAATTCTTTTCATAGACGAAATTCATACAATAGTTGGTGCAGGTGCGGCAGAAGGTGCAATTGATGCCGCAAACATTTTAAAACCTTTGCTTGCAAGAGGTGAAATCCAATTAGTTGGTGCAACAACTTTGAATGAATATAGAAAATTTATCGAAAAGGATGCCGCTCTTGAAAGAAGATTTAGTCCAGTTACTGTAAACGAACCATCTGAAAAAGAGACAATTCAAATTTTAAAAGGAATTAGGGATAAATATGAGGCACACCACAATGTGAAAATAACAGATGAAGCAATTGAAGCGGCAGTTAAATTGTCTATAAGATATGTAAATGATAGATTTTTACCAGATAAAGCAATTGACTTAATTGATGAGGCGTCTTCAAAGGCTAGATTAAGAACATATACTGAGCCTGATAGTTTAAAAGAATTGCAGGAAAAAATTGAAAAAACAAAAAATGAGAAAGAAGAGGCAGTATTAAATCAAAAATTTGAAAAGGCGGCAGAGTTAAGGGATACAGAAAAGGCTTTAAGAGATAAATTTGAAAAAGAACAAAACAAGTGGAAGAACAAAAATACTAAATCAATTGTTACTATAACAGAGGAAAATATCGCCGAGGTTATTGCAAATTGGACAGGTATTCCTGCTAAAAAAATAACAGAGGATGAAAACGAAAAATTAAAAAATCTTGAAAAAGAATTGCATAAAAGAGTAATTGGTCAAAATGAAGCAGTAGAAGCGGTTTCAAAAGCAATAAGAAGAGGAAGAGTTGGATTAAAAGATCCAAAGAGACCAATAGGTTCATTCTTATTCTTAGGACCAACTGGTGTTGGTAAAACAGAACTTTCAAAAGCATTAGCAGAAGTCTTATTTGGAGACGAAAATGCAATGATAAGACTAGATATGTCAGAATTTATGGAACCACATTCAGTTTCTAAATTAATAGGAGCACCTCCAGGATATGTAGGTTTTGACGATGGTGGACAATTAACTGAAAAAATAAGAAGAAAACCATATTCAGTAGTTTTGTTTGATGAAATTGAAAAGGCTCATCCAGATGTTATGAATATGTTACTTCAAATTCTTGAAGATGGTAGATTAACTGATAGCCAGGGAAGAACAGTTAACTTCAAAAATACAGTTATTATAATGACTTCAAACCTAGGTGCTAGACTAATTACAGACAGAAAACAATTAGGCTTTGCAAATAAAGAAGGAGAAGCAGATTCTAAAAAAGAATATGAAGAAATCAAAAAAGAAGTTATGGCAGAGTTGAAAAAAGAATTAAGACCAGAGTTTATAAACCGTATTGACGAAATAATTGTATTCCATAAATTAAATGACAATGACATTAATCAAATTATAGATATCATGCTTAAAGAAGTTGTAAACAGATTAAAAGAGCAAAAATATGATGTCAAATTTGAACCTGATGTTAAGGAAATGATTGCTAAAGAAGGAATAGATAAAAACTTTGGAGCAAGACCTTTAAGAAGAACTATTCAAAATTTGGTTGAAGATAAATTGGCTGAAGAAATTTTGGATGGCAAATTGGTTAAAGGTAAAGTTAATAAAATAACAAAGAGACAATTGGGACAATCCTAATTGTCTCTTTACGGTTTAAGACCTATAAAAGTATTATTTGTATGTTCCTTTTCATCCCTTGGATATATTATATTTTATAATGAATTTTAAATAAATAAAAGTAGAACTGAAACTTTATGTGTAAAAATTATTGAAATAAAGAAAACGTTAAGTTGAGATTATACCAGAATTTTACATAAAATTCAATATATTTTCAATAACCAAATTAATCATAACATCATAATCTAAGTCCTTGTGCTTATGGTAAACAATTTCATGACACAAATCATCAATTAAATGAATAGCAATATGAACCTTTTCATCAAGATTTTTTGAATCAAAACCATTATCTACCAGAATTCTAGAAATATTTTTGGTCATAGTCATTTCATTTTGTCGAAAAAATTCAGCAATTTCTTTATCAGAATGAGTCATAGCCATAATTTCTTCATGAGCGACTTGTGAAAGTTTATGATTTTCAATAAAAGTATTAATCATATTTCTTAAAATAGTATCAAGATTATTTTTATCAATTTTTATATTTGATGTTACATTTAACATAGGATAAAAAATTTCACTAGCATATCTTTTAATGCCTTCAACTAAAATATCATGTTTATCTTTAAAATATTGATATACAATTCCAGTTGAAACACCAGCTGCTTTGGCAATTTCAGCAGTGTTAGTGTTATAATATCCTTTTTCACAAATAAGTTCAAAACCAGCTTTTATTATTTTTTCCTTTTTTTCAATAGAACGCTTTTGAATTGGTTCTCTAATTTCATTTATTTTCATTTAAAACAAATCCTTATATAAAAATTTAGATTTTTAATAGGTATCTATAAACCTAATATAAATTGTTATGTAATACAGATTTTAATATATATTTAAAATCTGTATTATATAACTGGATATTATTATAATAGTAAAAAAGTTAAATGTCAAATCAATGTGAAATAAATTTCATATTTCTATTGACAACCTAATAATATAAATATATAATAATTTTAAAAATATGAAATAAATTTCACATAAGGAGGAGTTATGAAAAAAATAGTAGAACTAAAAAATGTAAGCAAAACTTACAAAACAGGAGAAAATGAATTCAAAGCACTAGACAACATCGATTTAGACATAAACAAAGGAGAGTTTGTAGTAATACTTGGACCATCAGGAGCAGGAAAATCAACATTATTAAATTTAATAGGAGGGATGGATACACCAACAGACGGAAGTATTAAAATTGATGGAGAGGAAATTTCAAAATATACAGAAAGTCAACTAAGTGAGTACAGAGCAGAAAACATCGGATTTATTTTTCAATTTTATAACATATTGCCAACATTAACAGTATTGGAAAATGTAGAGTTAGTAAAAGATATAGTTAAAAGTGGAAATGATAGTAAAGAAGCAATAAAGGCGGTTGGACTTGAACAACATATGAATAAATTTCCAAATCAATTATCTGGTGGAGAGCAACAAAGAGTTTCAATTGCAAGAGCAATAGCAAAAAATCCAAAACTATTGTTATGTGATGAACCAACAGGGGCACTGGATTCTAAGACAGGTGTTGAGGTCTTAAAATTATTAAAAAAACAATGTGATGGAAATAATGGCGCAAATACAGTAATTATAGTAACTCACAACAGTTTATTTGCTGAGATAGCAGATACTGTAATAAGAGTAAAAAATGGAAAAATTGAAAGCGTAACAGCAAATGAGAATCCTAAAAATATTGACGAGGTAAAATGGTAATGAGACAAATTTGGACTGTACCAAATGTTTCAAAAGGAGGAATGTAATAAAAAATGAAAAGATTAAGTAAAAAAAGATTACGAGATATAAAACAAAACAAAATGCAATTTTTTAACATTTTCATAATGGTATTTTTAGGAGTATTTGTATTTGCAGGAATACATGCATATATGGATGGAATGGAAGAAAGTGCATATAAATATTATAAAGACAACAATTTTCAAGATATATGGTTATCAGGTGAAAACTTTAGCAATGATGATTTAGAAAAAGTAAAAAATACGGAAAATGTAAAAGATGCAGAAAGAATATTAACAATAAAAACAGAACTTGAAAACAAAAATGATGTAACATTAGATACAAATTTTATAGAATCTAACAACATCTCAAAAATGTATGTTGTAGATGGTGAAGAATTTAGCAAAGATAAAAAAGGTGTATGGTTTGATAGTTATTTGGCTAAAAATTTAGACCTAAAAGTTGGAGATGAAATAACATTTACATATCAAAATATGAAAATGACTGAAAAAATATTAGGTTTAGTAAACACACCAGACCATGTATATTTTGTAAAAGATGATACAGAAATATTCCCAACACACAAAAATTATGGATATATGTATTTATCAATAAATGAATTACCACAAGGAATGCCACAAATTTTTAATCAAATAATAGTTGATGTGAATAAAACAGACAAAACGCAAGAAACAAAAGCAAACTTAGAGAACAATATAAAATCAGCAATAGCAGTAACAGACAGAGAATCTAGCGTTTCATACAAAGGATATAATTCAGAAATAGATGAAGGAACAACATATTCAGGGGTATTTACATTTTTATTTTTGTTTATAGCAGTATTATCAGTAACAACAACGATGAACAGATTTGTAAAAAAACAAAGAACACAAATTGGAACACTAAAAGCACTTGGATTTAAAAATAGAAAAATAATAAATCATTATGTGGGGTATGGATTTATAATCAGTTTAGTTGCAAGTGTAGTAGGACTTTTGGTTGGTAAATATGGATTAGGAACGTTTTTCTTAAATATGGAAATGAGTTACTTTGAAGTCCCTGTATATAACACAGTACTAATTCCAGTTGTATATATACTAGCAATTGCAGTAGTTGCATTAATAACACTTGTAACATATTTATCTTGTAGAAGCATATTAAAAGAATCAGCAGTTGAAGCATTAAGACTAGAAGTTCCAAAGGTTAAAAGCATAAAATTTGATTTAACAACAAAGGGAATATTCAAAAAAGCATCAATTTCTACAAGATGGAATTTAAGAGATGTGGGGAGAAATAAAGGTAGAAGTTTGATGGCAATTGTAGGAATAACAGGATGTACAATGCTTATGCTATGCGCATTTGGAATGATGGATACAATGAAATCATATTTAAGTTGGGAATTTGATAAAATAAGCAATTTTGAATATAAACTTTCACTTTCAAATAACTATACAGATGACCAATTTGCTAATATTACAGAAAAATATGGAAATGAAACAAGTGAATCATTTGGAATAGAAATAAAAAATGGTAACAAAAAAGAAACAAATACCTTAACTGTAAATGACGCACCAAACAAATTAAAATATACAAACCACAATAAAGAGTATATGAATTTAAAAGATGATGGAATTTACATTACAGAAAAACTATCTGAAAAATATGGATTAAAAGTCGGAGATGAAATTACATGGCACATATTTGGAGATGATAATTGGTACACTTGCAAAATTGCTGGATTAAACCGTGACCCACAAAATCAACAATTAAATATGACCAGAAAATATTATGAATCATTAGGACTAACATACAAGGCAGATACAGTCTATACAGATGAAAATTTAATTAATACCAAAACAATTGATGGAGTAGATACTATCCAAAGTATAGCAACACTAAAACAAGGAATGGAAAGTATGTTAGAAACAACGGAAACAATGGTAGTTCTATTAATTGTTGTATCAGCCATATTAGGATTTGTAATAATTTATAATTTAGGAATATTATCATTCACAGAAAAACAATATCAATTTGCAACATTAAAAGTATTGGGATTTAAAGACAAACAAATTAAAAATATATTTGTTAAACAAAATTTATGGTTGACTGTAGCTGGAATTGTTATTGGCTTGCCACTTGGATTTTGGATGTTAGACTATATATTTAAATCAGCACTTGGAGAGAATTATGATTTTAATGCTTATATAAAACCAGTTTCTTATTTGTATGCAGTTGTTGGAAGTCTTGTGGTTTCTATAATTGTAAACAAAGTCTTATCAAGAAAAGTTAAGAGAATTGATATGGTAACTAGTTTGAAGGGAAACGAATAATGTTGAAAAATGTGAGTATTTTGTTATTTAAGAAAGAGATGGAATAAAATTTGGGAAACATAGTTTTATTAGATGATTTAACAATAAACAAAATAGCAGCAGGTGAAGTTATAGAAAGACCTGCAAATGTAGTAAAAGAGTTAGTAGAAAATTCAATTGATGCCGGAGCAGGTAAAATAGTAATTGAAGTAAAAAATGGTGGAAAAACATTTATAAAAATTACTGATAATGGAAAAGGCATTAGAAAAGACGATATGGCAATATCATTGGAAAGACATGCTACAAGTAAGATACGAAAAGTTGAAGATTTGGAAAAAACATATACAATGGGGTTCAGAGGAGAGGCGTTAGCAAGTATTAGTGCAATATCAACTTTGACAATGCAGTCTAAAACAAAAGACGAGTTTACAGGAACAAAATTAGTTGCAAAAGCAGGAAACATTATAAAAGCGGAAGAATGTGGGATGCAAGTTGGAACAACCATCTCAGTAGAAAATCTATTTTTTAATACGCCTGTCAGATATAAATTTTTAAAGCAAGATATTACTGAATACAGATATATAAAAGACTGGGTTCAAAAGGTAGCACTTGCAAACCCTAATATATCTTTTAGATTATTGAATGACGGAAAGAGCGTATTTTTTACTAATGGAAATGGCAATATTTTAGATATCATATATTTAATGTATGGCAAAAAAATAAAAGAAAATTTGCTAGAAGTAAATTATGAAAGTGATAATATCAAAGTTACAGGTGTGATAGGAAATACAATGATTTCCAGAGATAATAGAAAAGAGCAGATATTATTTTTGAATAAAAGAAATATAAAAAATAATGTATTAATCAATAGTGCAGACCAGGCTTTTAAAGGTGGAGTTGGTATTGGTAAATATGGTTTTTATATTTTAAATTTAGATATGCCTGCAGATTTTTATGATGTGAATGTTCATCCAACTAAAATGGAAGTTAGGTTCAAGGATGAAGATAAAATTTATAAGGTTTTGTACCATGCAATAAAAAGTACAATGCTTAAATTTGAGTTTTTGGGAAATAATGAAAATGAGGAACACAACGAAGAATATATTCAAAATGAATTAGAGTTTTTAACAAATGAATTCTCTGAAAAGAAAGAATATAGTTTCAAGAATAAATTTTCAAATCAGGAAGAAAAAAATATAAACTTGACATATGAAAATCAAGGACAAAATATTACTGAAAAGGTAGATACAAATTTAAAAAATGAACTAAGAAAAAGAGAAGAATCAAGAACTATAAAATATAAATATCTAGGAATATTGTTCCGAACATTTATAGTAATAGAAGTTGAAAATGAACTATTTTTAATAGACCAACATGCAGCACACGAAAGAGTTTTATATGAAAAAATAAAAGAAAACTATAAACAAAAAGTTAGTCAAAACAGCCAAATGATGTTGTTGCCAGAAGTTATAAATTTAACACATAGAGAAATGGAATTTGTTAAAAACAATATGGAGATGCTTATAAATACAGGATTTGATATAGAATTATTTGGAGAAAATTCAGTCAAAATAAATGGAATACCTGATTTAGAGTACAAAGCAAAAACTCAAAATATTTTTATGGATATTTTGGATGAGATGTTAACAAATGAGAGAACTTCAATAAAAGATGTTGAAGAAAGATTTATTGCGACAGTTGCTTGTAAGGCTGCTGTTAAGGCTAATATGGATTTAAGTAAACAAGAGGTTGAAAATTTAATACAAAGTTTGTTGAGCTTGAATAATCCATATACGTGCCCACATGGAAGACCTACTACTATAAAAATTAGTAGAGATTTTATTAAAAATAAATTATCAGATTAAATAATTTGTATTTTATAATTTGATAATATATTGTTTTCTTATACCTTGGTGTCACAATCTCCATATTACAAATTACTTGTATGTAGATTGCTCCAATTCGCACCCACTTTGTTCGTTTGGTCGCTTACGCGGTATTACAAAAACAATATATTATCAAATGAATGTAATAGAAATCAAAGAAAAGAGATAAAATTATGCAAATATTTTTAGGTTTAGCAATACCATTTTTAGGCACAACACTTGGAGCCGCAATGGTATTCTTAATGAAAAAAAAAATGAACAAAAAAGTAGAAAAAATCTTATTAGGATTTGCATCAGGAGTAATGATAGCGGCATCAGTATGGTCATTATTAATACCATCAATAGAGATGGCAGAAACACAAGGAAAAGTTGCTTGGATTCCGGCGGCAATAGGATTTTTATTAGGAATTGTATTTTTTTTAGTGTTAGATAGTGTAGTCCCACATATGCACTTAGAAAGTGAAAAGCCAGAAGGAATGAAATCAAAATTAAAGAAGACAACAATGATGGTATTTGCTGTAACATTGCATAACATACCAGAGGGAATGGCAGTTGGAGTTACATTTGCTGGAGCGTTAGCACAAAATGCAGGAATTACAATGGCAGGGGCTTTTGCACTAGCAGTAGGAATTGCTATACAAAACTTTCCAGAGGGTGCAATTATTTCAATGCCATTAAAAAGCGAAGGAGTATCAAAGTCCAAAGCATTTTTATATGGTACTTTGTCAGGAATTGTTGAACCAATTGGTGCAATTATTACAATACTTCTTACAAATACAGTTGTTCCGATATTGCCATATTTGCTTTCTTTTGCAGCGGGTGCAATGATTTATGTTGTTGTAGAAGAATTAATTCCGGAGTCACAAGCAGGAGAACATTCTAATATTGGTACTATTGGTGTTGCAATTGGGTTTACAATTATGATGATATTGGATGTAGCATTAGGATAATAGCAAAATTAAATATAAAAATTCACAAAACTTTCACATTAGTGAGAGTTTTTTTAATGTTCATTTAAGGTTTAAAACATATATTAAAAACATAAAAAACAATGGAAAGGAGAGTATGAAAAGGCACAAAAATAAAAAGTAGTCTAAAATCATACAAAAAAGAAATGAAAAGAATCAAAAAAGCAATAATAATTATTATTTTAATGGCAGGTGTAGGAACAACTACATTTTTTGTAGGAAGACAAATTGGACTAAACACAGACACATCATCAACAAGTACAACAATTGAAGAAGTAACAGTAGGAACACAAAATATAAAAAAACACTAACAAGTTCAGGAAAAATAAAAACAGCAAATACAGAAAAATTAGAAATATCAACATCATATTATTTTGAAACAATGTGTGTTGAAGAAGACGACACAGTAAAAAAAGGTGAAAATATATTAAAATACACTAATGGAACTTATTTAGTTGCCCAATATGACAGTGTTATAACAGAAATGTCTAAAATAAGTTCAGTAAGTTTAGGACAGTCTGCGAGTGTTAGTATTTCTGCTTTTGAAGATAAGACTTTAGAAGGTGTGGTTACAAATATAAGTAGTACTGCTAGTAATGGTAAATTTACTGTTACTGTTGAGTTTGATAATGATGGTGATGTGATGTTAGGAATGACAGCAGATATAAAAATTTAATAAATTATTGATATTCTTTTCTTTATTTGTTACAATGTAATAAGTAAAAGAATGGGAGAAAAATAATGAAAAAAAGGGTAGTTTTTTTAATAACAATAATATTAATAATTACAGGAATTTTATTAATCAATAACAAAATACAAGCAACAGAAAAATCATTAAGTTGCAGTATAGAAACAGAGAAAACAGAAATAAAACAAGGAGAAGAAACATCAATAACAATAAAAATAAATAGTGAAGAGCAAATCAATGCTTTCCAGGCAAAAATAAATTATGATGAAAACCTTTGGGAAGAAATAGATGAAAGTAATTTTGAAACCAAAGATGGTTGGGAAAGTTTAAAATATAATAAAGATAGTAAAGAATTTAATGTAATTAATAAACAAGATACAACTAACAAAGAAATCTTAGAAATTAAATTAAAAGCAAAGAATAGTGCAAATGTTGGAAATACAGAAATAACAATAGATGAAATAACTGCATCTGATGGAAATACAGAATTTAAAAATGAAAATCTATCGAATGATATTTTAATAAAAGTAAATGAAAGTTTAATAAACAAACCAACAAATCCAGAAGAACCAACTACACCTGAGAAACCATCAAAACCAGAAAACACAACAGGAGATACAACAAACAATACAACAAAAAATAATAATGAAAATAATAATAAAACAGAAACAAAATTACCAAAAATATTTCCTAAAACAGGTGCAAGTACAACAATACAAAAAATATTAATTATATTAGCAATAATAGCAATAATATTACTATATTGTAAAAATATGAACAATAAAAAAACATTAATGATGCTTATAATTTGTGGAATATTAATAAGCCAAAGCACAGTATTTGCGGTATCAGAAATATTTTTAGGAGATATAAACCAAAGTTCTGTTATAGATGATGAAGATATAGAAATAATGCAAGAATATTTAATAAAATCAAAAAATGTAACGTCATTAGAGCAAGCAGACATGAACAGTGATAGTAAATTAAGCATAATAGATTTATCATTATTAATAAAACAACAAAAAGAATGCCCATATGATAAAAATAATGTAACAAATATAACATCATGGTCAGCGGTACCAATGGTTTCAAAGGAATTATTACAAAAACAAGGAGTAACAACAGGTGGAGAAGGTTGCCAATGGCCAATAGGGATGGCTATAAGTAAAGACGGAAATCTATTATTATATGGAACAGATGTAGGGGGAATATATCGTTCAGAAGATGGAGGCAAAAACTGGGAACAGTCAAATGCAGGACTACAATCAAGAGGAGTAGGAGCATTTTCTATAGACCCTAAAAATCCATCATATGTTGTAGCAGTTGGAATAAACAGTTCACCATTTAATACAAATGGACTATATATTTCAGAAGATGGAGGAAAGTCTTGGAAGTTTACTAAAATGATGTTAGTAAAAGGACATAGAGATGTAAGGGAAGCAATAGCATATGATGAATCATCATATAATCAAGAAAAAAATAGATGTATGATTGCATATTGGTCAACAGCATATGAAACAGAAGACAATTATCTAGAAGAAAGCGAAAAGGGTTTATATAAAACAACAGATGGTGGCTATAATTGGAGTCTTGTAAATAATGATTTAAGTGATGGAACAATAAAAATAAATCCATATACAGGTGATGTTTATGTTTCAAGAAATGATGGAATATATTACAGCTCTGATAAAGGTGAAAACTTTGAAAAAATAGTGAATGATACTATTACAGGACTAGATTTAACAGCGCAAAAAAATAATAAAATAAATGTTTATTACTGTAACAATAATGGAGTATATATTTCAAAAGATGGAAAAACTTTTAGTAAAATAGAATCAACTTCATATCCAACAACAGAGCCAATGAACATAAAAGTAAGCCCATTGAATTCAAATAAAATGTTATTGATAGATAGACAAGGAACATACCAAAATTATCCATATTACAGTATAGATGGTGGAAAAACATGGAAAAACTCAACATTGTCAGAAGAATTAAGTTTTATGCCTTATAATAACAGAATAAGTATTCCAATGTGGAGCACAATTGATGAAAATAAAGTATGGATACATACACAAGGAGATTATGCAAGTTCAAGTACTGATAGTGGAAAAACTTTTAAATGGGACAGCAACGGAATTACAGGAATTTTAAGTGGGGGAAATGTTCACTACAATGTATATAACCCAGACATTATATATTTTGGCTCACAAGATTATGATGGATGTGTTACAACAGATGGCGGAAAAACTTGGAAATATATTAGTATGTCAGGATACAGATGGGGTGGCTTCTGCTATGGTGGATATGCTGTAGATGTAAATACATATTTTGTTGGAGTAGCAGACTCATGGCATAACCCAAGAAAATTGAAAATCACATTTGACGGTGGAAAAACAATTATAGATACAGGAATGTATTTTACAAAAGAAAATATAAATGCAGGAATAGAATCTTCTTATCAGTCACCAACAAATCCAAAAGTATTATTTGCATGTGACTTAAGAAGTGAAGATGGAGGACATACTTGGGCTAAAATGGATGGATGTATAAATGTTTATACACATAACCCAAAAGGTCAAAAAGAATTATATGGAATGGACGAAACTGGCAAATATGTTGTAGCATCTTATGATGATGGAAAAACTTGGAAGAAAGTAAATAATACAGAATTTATACCAAATCCTAAATACGCATCAGCACATGTAATGGATGTAGCATATGACTGGAAAAACGAAGTGGCATATGCAACATGTGAAGGTGGATATTTATACAAAACATCGACAAAAGATGGTAGTGTAGAATGTGTATTAAATAGATATGTTGACGAATATAAGAGAGCTCCTGTAAACTTAAACGGTGGGTATTGCATTTCTAAGGTTGCAGTAGACCCAATAGACCCTAATATAATTTACTGTGGTGGAGCTGGAAATACATTTTTAAATGATTGTGCATTATATCGTTCAGTTGATGGAGGGAAATCTTTCCAAGTTATAACAAGTAATACAACAAATTCTATTGTAAAACAAGGAAGACAAGGTGGTTTTGAAACAAATTCTCTAGAAGTTAATCCTAAAACAGGTGAATTACTATTTGCAGGTGGATGTTTTGGAATTAGTAAATTATCACCTCCATATAAATTAAATAATAAATAGATTATTTTAGATATAATATTATTATAGAAAAAAATTATATTATAGAACAAAGTTTAGGAGAAAAAAATGATTAAAAATATTATATTTGATATAGGAAATGTAATTTTACAATTTGATATAAAAGAAGTAATACCTAATTTTACAAAAAAAGAAAGTGAAAAACAATTTATAATAAACAATATAATTAATTCACCAGAGTGGTTACAATATTCATTAATAGATACAGGTTTTATTTCAAGAGAGCAAGCAATTGAAATTGTTGAAGATAGAACTAATCATATAAATGATGAATTAATTGAAAAATTTTGGTATAGATATAATGATTATAGTTTTATAAATGATAATGTAATAGATATAATAAAAGAATTAAAAGAAAAAGATTATAAAATATATTTATTATCAAATATAAATTCACATACTTATAATCACATAAAAGATAACAAACTATTTAATCTTGTAGATGGTTATGTATTTTCATATATTGAACATCAAGTAAAACCATATGTAGGCATTTATAATACTTTATTAGAAAGATATAAATTAATACCACAAGAATGTTTATTTATAGATGATAATATTAAAAATATAAAAACAGCAAATGAATTAGGAATACAGGGAAAAAAAGTAATACCAGATAATTTTGAAAGTGTTGTACAAACATTAAAGGAATATAATATCTTATAGTTTTTTATTGAAATATATAAATAAAAATGACACATGCTAAAAATTAGCAAAATGTGACATTTTTTTGACTGTTAGCCTTGACAAACATTACATATGAGAGTATAATGTTAACCGTAGTTAACATATTTAAAATATAAAGATAAATTTTCAAATAATGTAAACAATAAAATATTAATAAAAAAATGAAAAAAGAGAGGATAAAAATGATATCAAAATCATCAGAAGAATACTTGAAAACAATGTACATATTAAAACAGCAAAATGGAAACATAAGAGTAACAGACATTGCAAAAAAAATGAACTGTACAAAACCAAGTGTAAACAAAGCAATTTACAATTTAAAAGATAGTGGACTGGTAAATTATGAATCATATGGAACCATAGAACTAACAGAAAAAGGTGAAGACCTAGCAAAAAAAATTCTAGAAGCATATGACATAATGTATGTGTTTTTAAAAGATGTACTTAATTTAGACGAAGAAGAAGCAAAAAGCGAAGCGGAAAAAATAAAATTAGCAATATCGGATAAAACAATAAACAAATTGGCAAAATATGTGCATAAAGAACTCGGACTAACAAATTTAGACTGTGATTATGATATCAATAAAGAAAAATGCAGATGTTGTGCAAGAAGAACAATAAAAAAAGAAAGGATTTAAAACAATGAGTAATTTATTAGAAATAAAAGATTTACATGTAAACGCAGGAGAAAAAGAAATATTAAAAGGAATAGACTTAGATATAAAAAAAGGAGAAGTCCATGTAATAATGGGACCAAATGGTTCTGGAAAAACAACAACAGCAAATGCAATATTAAATAACCCAGAATACACAAAAACAAATGGAACAATAACATTTGATGGTGAAGATATTACAGAATCAAGAACAGACGAAATTGCAAGAAAAGGAATTTTTATGTCATTCCAATTACCTGAGGAAATTCCTGGGGTTTCAGTTACAAACTTCTTGAAATATGCAAAAAATAAAATAACAGGTGAACCAGTAAAAATATTCCAATTTAAAGATGAATTGAAAAAATATATGGAAGAATTAAATATGAATCCTAAAAATATGGAAAGAAGTTTAAATGTTGGATTTTCAGGTGGAGAAAAAAAGAAAAATGAGATTTTACAAATGCTTGTATTAAATCCAAAACTTGCTATTCTTGACGAAACAGATTCTGGTCTTGATGTTGATGCAATAAAGACTGTTTCAAAGGGTATTGAGATGTTTAAAAATGATAATAATGCTGTTTTAATTATTACTCATAACACTAAAATTTTGCATAGTTTAAAGGTTGATTATGTTCATGTTTTGGTTAATGGAAAAATTGTTAAAACAGGTGGACAAGAATTGGCGTCAGATATAGAAGAAAATGGATATGCACAATATAAATAGGGTAATAACCAAAAAAATGGTTATTACCCCAGCCACTAGAATAGATAATGATTGTTAGCATTGTGAAATGCTAACAAAACGCCACACTTGACATAATTGCATATTGTAAGTGCGACTAAACAACCTGTACAAGGAAGTTTAAATGATTCGGGAATAAAAGGTATCTGTATAAAATAAGCACAAAGTGAAAGCACTGTAAGTATAAGTCCTACAATACCATAAAAAAATGCCCGAGTTAAATAATTTTCCTTCATATAAGTGACCTCCTTAAGTTTTTTATAAAAATATTATACCACAATTCTACATAAAATACAAGTTTTAGAAAGGACTATATAAAATGTCAAAAACAAATTTAGAAGAAATAAATAGAAATATCTATGATATAAAAAACAAAGATGAATATGACTTCAAAATAAAAAAAGGTTTAACACCGGAAATAATAGAGGAAATATCAAAACAAAAAAACGACCCAGACTGGATGAGAGAATTTAGACTAAAAGCATTAGAGGTATATAACAACTTAGAAATGCCAACATGGGGACCAGATTTATCAGAATTAAATATGGACGAGATTGCAACATATGTAAGACCAAAGTCAAAATTAAATAGTTCATGGGATGACGTGCCAGAAGACATTAAAAATACATTTGATAAATTAGGAATACCAGAAGCAGAAAAAACATCACTTGCAGGTGTTGGAGCACAATACGATTCAGAAGTTGTTTACCATAGTATGAAAGAAGAATTGATAAAACAAGGTGTAATTTATACAGATATGGAAACAGCAGTAAGAGAATATCCAGAATTAGTAAAATCACACTTTATGAAATGTGTACCAGTAAATGACCATAAATTTGTTGCATTACATGGAGCAGTATGGTCAGGTGGTTCATTTGTATATGTACCAAAAGGAGTAAAAGTAGATGTTCCATTACAATCATATTTCAGACTAAACTCACCAGAATCAGGGCAATTTGAACACACATTGATAATAGTAGAAGAAGGAGCAAGCTTACACTTTATAGAAGGATGTTCAGCACCAAAATACAATAAAGTAAACTTACATGCTGGATGTGTTGAATTATATGTAGCAGACAATGCTTATTTAAGATATTCAACAATAGAAAACTGGTCAAAAAATATGCTTAACTTAAATACAAAAAAAGCAATAGTAGGAAAAAATGCAAAAATGGACTGGGTATCAGGTTCATTTGGGTCAAAAATATCAATGCTATATCCTATGAGCATATTAAATGGAGATGGTGCAAAAACAGAGTTTACCGGAATATCATTTGCAGGTGGAGGACAAAACCTAGACAATGGATTTAAAGTAATTCATAATGCACCAAACACATCAAGTGTAGTAAATGCAAAATCAATATCAAAAAACGGTGGAAAATGCACATATAGAAGTTTGGTAAGAATAAATGAAAATGCAAAAAATTCAAAATCATCAGTATCATGTGAATCACTTATGTTAGATGATATATCAGTGTCAGACACAATACCAACAAATGACATAAGAACAGATGAAGTTGAATTTTCACACGAAGCTAAAATAGGTAAAATAAGTGATAAAACAATATTCTATTTAATGAGTAGAGGACTATCAGAAGAAGATGCAAAGGCAATGATAGTAAGAGGTTTTGCACATCCAATAGCAAAAGAATTACCAGTAGAATATGCAGTTGAAATGAATAATCTTATTAACTTAGAATTAGAAGGAGCAATAGGATAAAATTTCGGGATATGGGGACGGGTCTTTAATCCCGAAAAAATTATAAAAAAAAGAGGGATTGAAGACCCGTCCCCATATCCCGAAAAATAAGAAAGGAAATGTTGATGGATAATTTAAAATTAAATGAAACACCAGTTAGAACAGCAAAAAACTTTAAAATAAACAATATAAAACTTGAAAATATTGAAGTTCCAGAAGTTATACCATTATTTGAAAATGTAACAATAATTGGTGACACATCTAAAATGGATATAGAACAAAATGCAGATAATACAAATATAGATTTAGCTTATGGTTTAAGTGAAGAATTTACAAATCAAGTACAATACGGAGCTAATCAAAAAATTAAATTAAACATAAATAGTAATCAAAATGAAGAGGTTATGCCAAAATTATGTGAATGTTCTGATATAAAAGAAGAGAAAACAGAAGCGGAAATAGATTTTAATTTTGATAATGAAAATTCTGTATTAATAGACAATATAGAAATAATTGCAAACGAAAACACAAAATCAACAGTTATAATAAAATACACATCAAACAAAGAAAATGAATGCTATCATAATGGAATTATAAAAGCAAAAGCTAAAAAAAATGCAGAATTAAACATTGTATTGGTTAATTTAATGAATATAAAATCAAATAACTTTTTAGCAATTGAAAATGATTTTGGGGAAAATGCAAAAATTAATTATACAATTGTTGATTTTGGTGGAAAGCACAGCATTACAAATTATTATTCTAATTTACAAGGTGATAATTGTGATAACCAACTAAACACAATTTATTTAGGAAAAGAAAATCAAGTTTTTGACTTAAATTATATAGGTGAATTAAGAGGTAAAAAATCTAATATTGATATAGAAGTTCAAGGAGCTTTAAAAGATATATCTAAAAAACATTTTAAAGGAACAATTGATTTCAAAAAAGGTTGTAAAAAGGCTACTGGAAATGAAAATGAGGCTTGTATGTTATTATCAGATACAGCAAAATCAATAGCTTTACCAATGTTACTTTGCTCTGAAGAAGAGGTTGAAGGTAACCATTCTAGTTCAGCCGGAAAAATTGGAGAAAAAGAATTATTCTATATTATGAGTAGAGGTTTTGAACTTAAAGAGGCTATGAAATTGATGGTTAGAGCTAGATTTAATCAAATTTTAGAAAAAATTGAAAATGAAGAATTGAGAGAAGAAATTTTACAAGAAATTGATAAAAGGTTAGATTAGAAAATTAAAAATAAATTTTTTATGAATTAAATTAAGGAAGGATTTTAATGGAAATAAATAATATGAAAAAAGATTTTCCACTACTAGAAAATGAAAATATCACATATCTAGACAGTGGAGCAACAACACAAAAACCGATACAAGTAATAAAAGCAGTAGAAGAATTCTACCAGAAATATAACGCAAACCCACACAGGGGAGCATATTCATTAAGTGTAGAAGCAACTGAACAATATGAAAATACAAGAACAAAAATAGCAAAATTCATAAATGCAAAACACAGAGAAGAAATAATATTCTCAAAAAATGCAACAGAAAGTTTAAACTTAATTGCATATTCATATGGTTTGGACAACTTAAAAAAAGATGATGAAGTAGTAATTTCAATAATGGAACATCATTCAAATTTAGTTCCTTGGCAAAAAATGACAAAGCAAACAGGTAGCAAATTAAATTACATGTATATCAATGAAAATTATGAAATTACAGACGAAGAGATAGAAAGCAAAATTACAGACAAAACAAAAATCGTTGGAATTACACATGTTTCAAATGTTTTAGGAACAATAAACAATGTGAAAAAAATCATAAAATATGCACATAAAAAAGGTGCAGTAGTAATAGTTGACGCATCACAAAGCATACCACATATGAAAATTGATGTTCAAGATTTAGATGCAGATTTTCTAGTATTTTCAGGACATAAAATGCTTGCACCACTTGGAATAGGCGTATTATATGGAAAAAGAGAAATACTTAATAAAATGACTCCATTTTTGATGGGTGGAGATATGATAGAATACGTTTATGAACAAGATACAACATTTGCACCACTTCCAAATAAATTTGAGGCAGGTACACAAAATGTTGAAGGCGTAATTGGTTTAGGTGCAGCAATTGATTACATTGAAAATTTAGGATATGATAAAATACAAGAAATTGAACATGAAGTAATATCATATGCAAGACAAGAATTATCAAAACTAGATTATCTAACATTATACACAACACCAAATGAAGAAAATCATTCAAGCGTAATTTCATTCAACATTAAAGGAGTACATCCACATGATGTTGCAAGTATTTTAGATTCAGAAGGTGTATGTGTGCGTTCTGGAAATCATTGTGCTCAACCACTTATGAGATTCTTGGGTATTGATTCTACATGTAGAGCAAGTTTCTACATCTATAACACAAAAGAAGATGTAGATAAATTGGTTAAGGCACTTGATAAGGCTTATAATATGTTTAAAAATTATATAAAATAATTTAAATAAATATTGACTATTAAGTAAATATATATTATAATCTTCTCGGTTGGGAAGTTAACCTTCTTCAGGCATAAGTGCATAGATTAGTAAGTCTATGTTATATGTTTGCTAATCTATGCATTTATGTCTTTAATGACTTAAATGTAAATCTCGTAAGAAGGAGGTTAACAGCTATGGAGTTAATAAAGATTTTATTAATAATATTAGCTTTCTTTTTAGGACTATAGTTTCTAGTACATATTTGCTCCAAAAAGAGATATGCATTAAAATATTGTTCCAAAAAAAGAAAAATAGAGATTTATCCTATAGATAAACCTCACCCAACCAATAGATAAGGGCTATGCTCTTATCTTTTATATTATTATATTAACACTAATTTATAAAATTGTCAATAAATTAATAAAAAAAGAAAGGTAATTTCAATGGACGAGTTAACAAATGTTTACAATGAACTAATAATGGAACACAGTATGAATTCATACAACAAAAAGAAATTAGAAAATGCAGATTACTGTGAAGTAGGGCATAACCCCAATTGTGGAGATGAAATAACACTACAATTAAAATTAAATGGAAATAAAATAGAGGATATGGCATTTTCAGGACATGGATGTGCAATTTCACAAGCATCAACATCAATAATGATAGATACACTAAAAGGTAAAACAGTTGAAGAGGCAAAAGAGATTATAAAAATATTTATAGAAATGATAAAAAGAGAAACAACTGATGAGGAAGAACTAAAAAAATTGGAAGATGCAATAGCTTTTAGAAATGTGTCTAATATGCCGGCAAGGGTTAAATGTGCTCTTTTGGCTTGGCATACTATTGAAGATATGCTAGAGAAAAATGATAGCACAGGAACTGGAAATATAAATTGTTGTCATTAAAAATTTTTAAAAAAGAATTTAATAGTAAATATTGACTTTTAAAGATATACATGATAAAATTGCAATAGTTTGGAAGTTGCCCTTTTCAAGCATAAGTGCATAGACTAGTAAGCCTATGTTATATGCTTGCTAATCTATGCATTTATGCTTATATAGCTAAATGTAAATTACGTAAGAAAGGGGTTGACGGCTGTGAAATTAATAGAATTTTTATTAATCATAATGGCTTTCTTTGTAGGAACTGCATTATTAATACATATATGTTCAAAGCACAAATATGTATTTAGGTATTATTCATCTAAAAGAAAAATAGAGATTTGCCCTATGGACAAATCTAACCAAACACACAGATAAGGGCTATGCTCTTATCTTTTATATTATTATATTAACACTTATAAAAAAAAATGTCAATAGAAATTAAACAAATAAATAAAAGTTTCCAAATTAATAGTAACAGTACTGGAGGTAAAAATGGAAAACAAAAAAGTATTATTAGGAATGAGTGGAGGAGTTGACAGCTCAGTATCAGCACTACTACTAAAAAAAGAAGGATATGAGCCATTAGGAATAACACTAGAACTATTTGCAGGAAGCAGTTGTTGTAACATAAACACATATATAGATGCAAAAAATGTCTGCAAAACAATAGGAATTCCACACTTTACATATAATTGCAAAGAACAATTCAAAGATTATGTAATAAATGATTTTATAGATTGTTACGCAAATTGCAGAACACCAAACCCATGTATAGAATGTAACAAATATATGAAGTTTGGAATTATGTGGGAAAAAGCAAAAGAACTAGGATGTAATTACATAGCAACAGGACATTATGCAAAAACAGAATATAGCGAAAAATATGGAAGATGGGTACTAAAAAAATCACAAGCAGGTAAAAAAGACCAAAGTTATGTATTATGGAATATTCCAAAAGAATTAATAGAACATGTAGTATTCCCATTAGCAGATTTTACAGACAAAGAACAAATACGTGAAATAGCAAGAGAAAACGACTTAAAAGTTGCAAATAAACCAGATAGTGAAGACATCTGTTTTGTGCCAGATGGAAATTACAAAAAATTCCTTGAAACTAATTCAGGTATAAAACCTAAAAAAGGAAACATTGTAAATTCAAAAGGTGAAATATTAGGAAAACATACAGGTCTATATAATTATACAATAGGTCAAAGAAAAGGACTTGGAATATCATATAAAGTACCATTATTTGTTTTAGGATTTAACAAAGCAAAAAATGAAGTAATAGTAGGAGAAGAAAAAGAACTATACAAAAAAGAGATTACAGTTTCAGATATCAACTTATTATTATTTGATAAAATAGAAGAAACAATGGAAGTTGATGTGAAAACTAGATATTCATCAAAAGTTGCAAAAGCAAAAATTGAGCAAGACGGAGAAAATATCAAAGTTATATTTGACGAACCGCAAAGAGCAATAACACCAGGTCAATCTGCTGTATTTTATGTTGGAGACATAGTTCTTGGAGGAGGAAAAATAAAATGTTAAATCAATTTTCAAGAACAGAATTATTGATAGGAAAAGAAGGAATAGAAAAATTACAAAATGCTAAAGTTGCAGTATTTGGAATTGGCGGAGTTGGTTCATTTGTAGTAGAAGGACTTGTAAGAGCAGGTGTTAGCAATTTTATATTAGTAGATGATGACAAAATTTGCTTAACAAATTTGAATAGACAAATAATTGCGACTAGAAAAACAATTGGAAAGCCAAAAGTTGAAGTTGCAAAAGAAAGAATTTTAGAAATAAACCCGAATGCAAATGTAGAAGTATATCAAGAATTTTTTATGCCAGATAGCAAAGAAATTTTAGATGATACAGTTGATTACATAGTAGATAGTGTGGACACTGTAACTGCCAAAGTTGAGTTGGTTGTAAGAGCAAATAAATTAAATATTCCTATTATTTCAAGTATGGGAACAGGAAACAAACTTGACCCAACAAGATTTGAAGTAACAGATATTTATAAAACTTCAGTGTGTCCATTGGCAAAGGTTATGAGAAAAGAATTGAGAAGTAGAGGAATAAAAAAACTTAAAGTTGTTTATTCAAAAGAAGAGCCAATACGTCCATATGAAAATATTGAAAATAGTTGTAAGACAAATTGTATTTGCCCTCCGGGTACTAAAAGAAAGTGTAGTATTCGTAATCAAGTTCCTGGAAGTATTTCTTTTGTGCCTTCTGTTGTGGGTTTGATTATTGCAGGAGAAATTATAAAGGATATAATTGGAAGAAATTAATAAAAAAATTTTAAAAAATACTTACATAAAAAACAAAAATATGTTATAATAGATAAGTCGCGCAGGTAAAACGTAAGTCCAGACATGGACTTACTATTTTTACGCCCAAAGACAAAAAATATCAAAAGAAAGAAGGAGAGAAAATTGGAAAAAGAAGAAAACATACTGGGAACAGAAAAAATAGGAAAATTAATAAGAAAATTTTCAATCCCATGCATAATATCCCTATTAGTAAACTCACTATATAACATAGTAGACCAAATCTTTATAGGGTGGGGAGTAGGATACCTAGGAAATGGAGCAACAAACGTAGTATTCCCATTAGTAATGATAGGATTAGCATTTTCACTAATGTTTGGAGATGGAGCATCAGCATACTTAAGCCTAAAACTAGGAGAAAAGAAAAAAGACGAAGCAGCAAAAGGTGTAGGAAATGCATTATCAATCGCAACAATAGTATCAGTACTATTCTGTGCAATCACATTAATATTTTTACCACAATTATTAAATATGTTTGGATGCACAGAGGCATTAAAAGAATACGCACTAAAATATGGTTATGTAATAGCAATAGGATTACCATTCTCAATGATAGGAACAACATTAAACTCAATAATAAGATCAGATGGAAGTCCAAAATATTCAATGACAACAATGCTTGTAGGTGCAGTATTAAACACAATATTAGACCCAATATTTATATTTGTATTTAAAATGGGAGTTGAAGGAGCAGCAATTGCAACTGTAATAAGCCAAATCTTAGTATTTATACTAAACGCATTATATGTTAAAAAATTCAAATCAATCAAATTAAGTAAAGAATCATTAAAAGTAAAATCAAGTGTAGCAAAAAAAGTTTCAATGTTAGGAATAAGCAGTTTTATAAATCAAATGAGTATAGTATTTGTAATGGCTACTGAAAACAATACACTTGGAAAATATGGAGCAGAATCAAAATTTGGAGCAGAAATACCAATTACAGTTCTAGGAATTGTAATGAAAATAAGCCAAATATTAAACAGTATTATAATAGGAATTGCAGCAGGAGCACAACCAATATTTGGATACAACTATGGTGCTAGAAAATTTGACAGAGTAAAAACAACATTAAAAATTGTATTAGGTTCAAGTCTTGTAATAAGTACAATAGCATTTATATTATTCCAAACGATACCAGATAAATTAATATCAATATTTGGTAGTGGAGACGCAAATTACATGGAATTTGCATGTTTAGCATTTAGAACATACTTAATGCTTTGCATCTGTAATGGAATTCAAATTCCATCAGGAATATTCTTCCAAGCAATTGGAAAGAGCATAATAAGTGCAATACTTTCAATATCAAGACAAATTGCTTTCTTAATACCAGCAATGATAATTTTTGGAAAGATGTTTGGAATACATGGAGTTTTATTCGCAGGACCATTTGCTGATGGATTAGCATTCATATTAGCAACAATATTCTTGATAAGAGAAATAAGAAAATTAAAACAAGGAAATGTAAAAGTAGTAAACAAAGAAACTATAGCAAACACAGAAAGCAAACTTTCAAAACATGTTGTTATAACAATAGCAAGGGAATATGCATCAGGTGGAAGATATATTGGAAAATTAGTTGCTGATAAATTAGGGATAAAATTATATGATAATGAATTTATTTCAAAAGTAGCAGAAGAAACAGGGTTATCTGAAGAATATATTGAAAACAACGAACAAAAAAGAGATGCTTTAGCAAGTTTAAACAATGGATATTATTCAGGATTAAATAATAGTGATGAGTTGTTCATTAAAGAATCTGAATTAATAAAAGAAGTTGCTGACAAGGAATCTTGTGTTATTGTTGGTAGATGTGCTGATTTCATTTTGTCTGGTAGAGAAAATGTTATAAATGTTTTTGTTTATAGTGATATGGAAGATAAAATTAACAGAGCAACTACATATTATGGTATGGATAAGTCTAAAGCAGAGAAAGAGATTAAGCGTATTGATAAATTAAGAGCAAATCATTATAAATATTATACTGAAAAGGAATGGGATAATCATTCTAATTATGATATTTGTATTAATAGTGATGCTTTTGGCGTTGAAAAATCTGCAGATTTAATTTGTGAATTGGTTGAAAGTAAACTTGAAATGGTAAAAGCATAGAAGGTAAAAGAGGAGCACATGGTGCTCCTCTTTATTTCATGGAGCGGATAAACTACAAGTTACGAACTTTGTTCTCTTTCTAGAAATATTATATATGAATTATTATTAAATTTCAATGGTAGTATAGAAAGATTTCAATATTTATTATATAATATATACACATGAAGTCTTAAATATATAAATGATTGGAGGAACTTAATGAGTAATGAATTAATAAATAATGATAACGAAATAAATAATATTTTTGATAATATCAAAGATTTAGTTATAAATAGTAGAAACAAAGTTTATCAGACTGTAAATACTGAAATGCTTAGCTTATACTGGAATATAGGAAAAGCAATTATGGAAATACAACAAGGTGATGAAAGAGCAAGTTATGGGGATGCAGTTTTAGAAAAGTTATCAGAAAAATTAACTAATGAATTTGGAAAAGGATTTTCCAAGAGAAATTTAGAAAGAATGAGAAAATTTTATATATGTTTTCCAATTGCGACAACAGTGTCGTCGCAATTAAGTTGGTCTCATTATTTGGAAATTATCAAAATTGAAGAAGAACAAAAAAGAAATTTCTATATAAAAGAAACTATTAACTCTAGATGGAGTGTTAGAGAACTTCAAAGACAAAGAGATTCCTTATTATATGAAAGATTAACTTTATCTGCAGATAAGGAAAAAATATTAGAACTATCTGAAAAAGGACAAATATTAAAAACAAGTAAAGATTTAGTAAAAGATCCTTTTGTATTAGAATTCTTAGATATAAAAGAAAATACTGATTATTTAGAATCAGATTTAGAAAAGAATATTATAGAACACTTAAAAGAGTTTTTATTAGAACTTGGAAAAGGATTTAGCTATGTTGGAAATCAAGTAAGATTAACATTAGAAGAAGACCATTTTTATCCTGATTTAGTATTTTACAATCGACTTTTAAGATGTTTTGTAATTATTGATTTAAAAATAGGAAAAGTATCTCATCAAGATATAGGGCAAATGCAAATGTATGTTAATTATTATGATAGAGAAATAAAACAAAGTGATGAAAATTCAACAGTAGGAATATTGCTTTCGACAAATAAAAATGAAACTGTTGTAAAATATACATTGCCTGAAGATAATAAGACAATTTTTTCTTCAGAATATAAATTACATATGCCAACAGAACAAGAATTAATTAGTGCTGTTGAAGAAGAAAAGAAAAATTTTGAATTAAACGATGAAATTTAATTATGGCGAATATGCTATATGAAAAAATATTAATGAAATAAAACCTACTAACTTTTGAAGTCAGTAGGTTATTTTCAAATGGAACGGTTAAACAATAGCTTACAAACTAAGTCCTCTTTCTAAAATAATTATATATGAATTATTATTAAATTTCAATGGGAGTATGGAAAATTTTGATATTTTATAGTACAATATATTCAAAATAAATTTAAATTTATATAAGGAGGCATAAAATGGATGCAAATTTATGGACACAATTACTTATAGCAATAGTTCCTGCACTTATTACTGGTGTTGGAAGTTTAATAATTGCTCTTAAAAAATGTAAAAATGAAATTAATACTCTTGAAACTAATAATAAACACGAAATAGAAAAGTTAATGAAACAACATGAAATAGATATTGAGGCATTGAAAGAAAAACATAAACTTGATATGGAAACTAAAGAAAAAGAGCATAAATTAAAAATTGAAGAAATAAAAGTTCAAAATGAACAAGAAATATTAAAAAGGGAAAAAGAATTATCTAATTCTGCAATGTACTCTATGATGGGAGATGCAACAAAGGATTTGTTTACTGGAATATTTAACTCACCTGAATTTAAAGAAGAAATGAGTAAAAAAATTAAAGAGGGATTTAATAAAAATAATTAATTTAGGAGGAAAAAATGAATAAACAAATAACATTAGATTTAATAAAAAAATTTAGTAAAAAATATAATAATAATTCATTAAATAAAATAATCGAAAATTCTATTACCGAAAATGGAATTGAAAAATCATGTATTGATAAAAGAATAATTGAAGAGAATCAACCGGTATTCAATATTGAACTTCCTGAAGGAAAAATATATGATCAAAAGGATAATTTTAGATGTTGGATTTATTGCGGATTAAACTTTGTACAATATAATATGGCTGATAATTTAAACTTAGATTTAAAAAAGTTTGCATTATCAAATAATTACATTGCATTTTTTGATAAGTTGGAAAAATCCAATAATACATATGAAAATATTATAAATATACAAGAAACTAATTGGGAATATATTGATAAAGAAGAAGTTTTAGAATACTGTGTAAGTGAAGGCGGACATTGGCAATGGTTTGTATCAATAGTAAATAAATATGGTCTTGTACCTTATGAATATATGCCTGATGTATTTGAAAGTTTGCAAGTCCAAAATATTACAGGATTATTTATTGATAAAGTAAAAAAAGATTGTATAAAACTATTAAATGCAAGGAAAGAAAATAAAGATATATTAGAATTAAGAAAAATGAAAGAATTATTTTTGGAAGAAAATTATACTTTCTTATCAAAAGTTTTAGGAGAACCTAAATCAGAGTTCAATTTTGAATATAAGGATAAAGATTCAAATTATATTTGTTATAAAAACTTAACTCCTATTGAATTTAAAAATAAATTTTTAACAATAGATTTAAATGATTTTGTATCTTTGGGAAATTTGCCAATGTATAACAAAGAGTACTACAAATATTACAGAGAAAAATATCTTGGTAACATATATGAGAATAGTTATGTTGAATTTTTGAATTTACCTATAAATGAGATTAAAGAATTAGTGATTAAACAACTAAAAGATAATATGCCTGTATATGTAAGAATAAATTTAAGAAAATTTAGAGATAAAAAATCAGGTGTACTTGATACAAGATTATATAATTATAAAAGAAGTTTAGGGTTTGATTTATTAACAAAAGAAGAGGCACTAAATACCCATGATATATTTCCGCATCATTGTATGTCAATTTGTGGTGTAAATATATCGGAAGATGGAATACCTCAAAGATGGAAATTAGAAGATAGTTATGGTGCTAATGAAAAAGTTAATGGTTATTATGTTATGAATGATAATTACTTTGACGAATTTATTTTACAAGCTATAATTGGTAAAAAATATTTATCTAAAGAACAATTAGAAATGTTCAATCAAGATGCAATTGAATTTGAAATAAATGATCCATTTTAGTTTTTTAATCTAATACAAAAAAGGGTATGGGAATTTCCATAGTAGAATTTATGCGGGAGTACAAATTCAGTGCTGGCTAGACAAGAACATTACTCCCAAATTAAGGAAAATATAAAAAGAGGATTAAATTATTTTGATAATTTTTTCCTCTTTTTTGAAGATTATTTATATAAAAACATATTCATTTAGGACAATTTCTTCTGCTATATTTTTATAGTTGTTCATTAATTTTGTCCATACCAATGGATTTAATTCTTTGCTTTTTTCAGACAGTCTTTCATCATTCTTAATATAATTTTCCATTAGTTCTTTATAATAATTCTCACAAGAATCACTGACTAAAAGAAGGTGATGAGTTAATTTATTTGTCATCAATAATGTCTCATAAAGTGCTTGCTTGTTTTGCGCAATAAAGTGTAATCTTAATATTCCATATCTTCCAAGTCTCCCATAATCTTCATCTTTTTCTAAATATAAATCTGGTAATAAATAATCTCCTTTTCTTGTATAAGTAACTTTCATTTTTTTATCATTCCTTTCATTTTAAATTGCGTTAATCAATTCATTTTTAGGTACTAATATTAAAACATCTTTAATAACATTTTTATCAGTATATGGACAACTAACAATGCCATCTATATATAAATGCTCTTGCGATTTAGTAATAAATTCTTCTAAAAATTTATTAGAATATTCTTTGTTTTTCATTTTCATAATTGATAAAATATCATAATTCGATTCCATATTTTTTAACTCAATTTCATCAATTTCTTTATGAAATTTAATTCCAATATTATTATAATTTATAATTGTATTAAGATATTTTAAATATTCTTTACTACTTTTAGTTATAAATTCATCTGTGAATTTTATATCTTTAATTTCAATATTATAGTTTTTATCTCGCTTAATTTCCATCATAGATATAAGTCTATGAATCATATCTCTTTTAGCTTCTCTTGATAGCAAATCATAAAGAAAAGCAAATCCAATATTTTTAATATTAGTAAAAAATAAAGTGTTATTTTTCTCAGTACAATCTAATTTTTTAACAAGTTCTATTGTATATTCTTTAGAATTATTATCTGGATCAAGTCTTACTTTCTTTTGATTTAGTTTATCAATTTCCTTTTTGATAACATCATTTTTATGATTGATTGTTTCAACATCTAAATTAGAACTTAAATATAAATCTACTAATCTTTTTTCCTGCAATTTTAATTTTTCGATTGCTTTTTCTATATCTTTTACATCATCACTTTTAGTAGAATTACAAGTTATAATTTCATTATCCATAGAAAGCATAAATAGTGTTAATTCTTCTAATACTTGTTTTAATTTTGTTTCTATTTTTTCAGTATTATAATGAAGTCCAAATCCCCTACAATTATGATTTTTACATCTTAAATGGTAATAAACTTTTTGCTTTCCGTTAGGATATTTAAAAGATTCTGATGATGACATTATCTCACCACAAATAGGGCATTTTACTAATCCAGAAAACAAATGAATATATTCTCCATAGTTAGAATGTTTATTTTTAACTAAAACATTTCTAGTAGTATTCCATGTTACCTCATCAATAATTGGTTCACAATAATTTTCAACTCTCAAAACATCTTGTGGTTTTCTTTTATATTTTCCATATTCAAATATACCAATATAAATAGAATTAGTAAGTATCTTATAAATTCTATCTGCTTTCCATTTACCTTGTTTTAAATAAGCATTATTATCTTTCATAATAGTTGCAATTCTTCTTGTGGAATAGCCATTCTTACATAGTTCAAATATCTCTTTAACAACTTCAGCTTCAATAGGTTCTACTTCTAAATGACCAGTTTCCTTATTTCTAATATAACCATAAGGTGCTTTACTAGGATGAATACGCTCTAATGCCATTTCTTCCATAGCTCGTTTAGTTCTAGCACCAATTTCTTTTCTTTCTCGTTGACCAAAGACTAAATTCATACCAAATATCATTTCACCATTTGCAGTAGATACATCATAAGGTTCAAGTATTAGTTCAATCTTAACATCATGTTCTTCACAATAATTAAGTAGCCAAAATCCATCATAATTATTACGAGTAAGTCTATCAACTTTAATTGCAACTAATTTATCAATCTTTTTAGATTTAATATCTTTTAATAATCTTTGCATTTCGGGTCTCATCAAATCTTTTCCAGAATGTCCAGCATCATTATAAACATCAACAATATCATATTCATTCTTTTCACAATATTCTTTAATCATTCTAAGTTGTGAATCAATAGAATAACCATTATCTCTTTGGTCGTCAGTAGATACTCTTACATAAATACCATATCTCATAGTTTTCCTCCTTTCACTAAATTTCGAGAAATATTAAAATAGTTCTCATATGTTTCCTCACAAATAAGCAAAATGTATAGTCTAAAATTAAAACTTTTTTAAAAATTGTGTAATTTCTTTAATATTGTGCTTTTGATTATGTTCTTTAATATAAAATGGCTTATTTGATATTTCATTAACTTTGTATTCAAGTATTGTAAGAGTAGTAGGATATGTAATTTGGTATTCAGTAGGTATTATTACTTGTAGATTGGTGTGCAATATAGTTTTTATTTGTCCTAATTTAACCTTGTATTTAAAGTCTTTTAAGATGTTGGTTAAATTTTTATTAGTTTTTAGTTTTTCAATTACTTTAAATTCAAGCATGAAAAAAGTCCTCCTTTCTAGAAAGAGAACTTTTTAAGTTTTATATAAAATAAAAACTTACGAACAATTAAGTCCGTAAGTTGATTTCAAATGGAGCGGGTAGCGAGAATCGAACTCGCGCAACCAGGTCGGAAGCATGGGATTCTACCACTAAACTATACCCGCATCAACATATTCATTATACAACAAATATAACAAATATGCAAATAAAAATTTATAAAATAATTTTAAAAAGTATAGTAAATATTTACAAATTATGATATAATACTTTTAATTTAATGTATTAAGGTGAAAAAAATATGAATGAAAACAATATAAAAATAAAAAATAATGCTATAATTCATAAAGACAACTCATTAAATAGACTTGATTTATCTTTTTTGAAACATATAGAATTAGAGGAATATAAAAAAAGTGAATTGTTAGCTTATTGGATTAATGACTTTGCAGTTTATCATGATGAAGAAAGAAATTTTAATATTTCAAAATCCGGAGTTTTTTCTCGTGGAGATATTATAAAAGTTAATTTAGGTTTTAATATCGGAAATGAGTTAGGAGGACTACATTACTGTGTTGTATTAGGTAAATACGACAATACTAGAAATGGAACATTAAATGTTGTTCCTTTGACATCAAAGAAACCAAATAAAAAATATGATTCATCTACTGTAAATCTTGGAAATGAATTATATATTTTGTTGCAGGAAAAACTTGATAAAGAAAAGAAAAAATTAAAACAAATTTTGGATGAATTAGAGAAAATAGAAGATATTCCAATTAATATTCAAAAAATAATAGAAAAAGAAAATAAATATATTGAAAAAATGAAAGATGAAATTTCAAAAATGAAACAAGATAGTATTGCACTAATAAATCAAATAACTACAATTAGTAAACAAAGAATTTTCAAGGATACATTAAGAAGAAATGTAAAACTATCTAATAATTCATTGGATTTAATAGATAAGCAAATTATAAAATATTTTACAAAATAAAAAGGAGAGTTGCTACAGAACTCTCCAAAATCTTTTTGGCTCCCGTCTTATCACATAAGTGATAGAGGGTTAAGTTAGATATATTTTAACATATAATATTTAACTTGTCAAATAAGTACTTGACAGTATTATTATATTCGATAATATTAAAAAGTATACAAATTTTTCTCAATATTCAATTGGAAGTTATTGATATAAAAACTTAAAATTTCACATCCTTCAAAACAAACTCTTTGCCATTCAAATAATCAAGCAAACCACTATCAGAAGAAAAAGCAAACCTCAATTTATAACTACAAAGCATTTGGTGAGCCTTTTTAAACAACTTATTAATATCATTTTTCCCATATTTACCATCACCAACAATAGGAAAACCTAAATAAGCCAAATGAGCCCTAATTTGATGAGTTTTTCCAGTTTCAATTTCAACATCTAAAAGAGATGTATTGTCTTTACGTCTTTCCAAAACAGAAAAAGAAGTAATAATTTTAACATACCCTTTTTGGGGAGTATTAGAAATATATACCATAGACTTTTTATTATCTTTAAACAAATACGCTTCATCTCTTTTAAAATTCGTAGAAGGAATTCCATACACTAAAGCAAGATAATGTTTTTCAATCTCATGTTTTTTAAATTTTTCAAGAAGAATATTTAAAGACATTTCATTTTTTGCAAATAAAACCAAACCAGTAGTATTTCTATCTAATCTATGACATGGCATAGGTTTAAAAACATAATCTGAGTATTTTTTATGAACTACAGTAGTTAAAGAATTTTCACCAGTAACTTCGATATTTGAGGGTTTATTTATAACTAAAATATTGTCATCCTCAAAAATGATATTTAAATTAATAGAAGATTTTGAGTCTAACAAAGAATCTGCTATATAAACTAAAATTTCATCTCCTTCAAAAACAGAAATATCTTTGTTTACACGTTTTCCATTAATTTTAATATCTTTTTTTCGCAATGTATTACAAAAAAGACCATAAGTCAAATTTGGAACATTATCCAATAAAAATTTATTCAATTTTTTTCCATCATATTTTTTATTAACAACTAATTTTTTCATATCTATATTATACTGTATAAAATTAAAAAAAACAATAGACAGAAAAGCAAATAAAATGTATAATAGACAAAGAAAAGAATTTAAAAGAGAGGACAAAAACAGAATGAAAAAAAGAGTATTATTCATATCAAGTACTGGTGGTCATTTAAGCGAATTATTACAATTATCACCATTATTTGAAAAATATGATTATCATATAATAACAGAAAAAGATAAATCAAATGAAAAGTTAAAAGAGCAATATGGAAACAAATTAGACTTTTTGCCATATGGAACAAGAGCAAAATTATTCACATACATATTCAAGTATTTTTATTTGTGTTTAAAAACAGTATATTTTTATTTTAAATTAAGACCAAATGTGATAGTAACAACCGGAACGCACACGGCAGGGCCAATGTGTTATTTAGGAAAGATTTTTGGAAGTAAAATAATTTATATAGAAACATTTGCAAATAAAAATAAAAAAACTGCTACAGGTAGATTGATTTATCCAATTGCTGATTTATTTATTGTGCAATGGGAAGAAATGTTAAAATTATATCCTAAAGCAGTATATGGAGGATCAATTTATTAGTTTTTATATATTAGGAAATTTAGGCAACTTTCTTAATATATAAAATTACAATGCATTGAATACTGTAAATGGATAACTCAAACGGAAAGCCAAATGGACAACGAAAAATGAATACTTAAAATGGAGGAAATATGATATTAGTATTATTAGGAACGCAAAATAATAGTTTCCATAGATTATTAGAAGAAGTGGAAAAAAATATAAAAAATAAAACAATACAAGAAGAAGTAATAGTTCAAGCAGGATATACAAAATTTGAATCAAAAAACATGAAAATTATAGATTTGATGTCAAAAGAAGAGTTGGCAGAATATCAAGATAAAGCAAGTTTAATAATAACACATGGTGGTGTTGGGTCAATTATATCTTCAATAGAAAAAGGAAAAAAAGTAATCGCAGTACCACGTAAACATGAATATGGAGAACATGTAAATAACCATCAAATACAAATAATAAAAGATTTTACAGATAAGGGCTATATAATAGGAATTAAAAATGTTGAAGATTTGCATGATGCAATTATAAAATCAAAAACATTTGTACCTGTAAAATATCAACCTAATAATAGCAAAATGCTAAAAATAATAGAGAATTTTATAGAAAATATTTAAAAAGATTTAAGGAGTGTCCTCATGTCCCTAAAAAAAGGGGTTTTAAGGAACGTCCCTAAATCCCGAAAGGATAAAAGAATGAATGAGGATAGATTAATAAATCCAGGGTTAGAAGATGTGGGAGAAGAAAGGCTAGAGAACACATTAAGGCCTCAAACTTTGGATGAATATATAGGACAAGACAAAGTAAAAGAAAATATGAAGGTATATATAGAAGCGGCAAAAAAAAGAGGAGAAGCATTGGACCATGTTTTATTATATGGACCTCCGGGACTTGGAAAAACTACACTTTCAAATATAATTGCAAATGAAATGGGAGCAAATATAAAAATTACGTCTGGACCGGCAATTGAAAGACCAGGAGACTTGGCATCTTTGCTTACAAATTTGGCAGAAAATGATGTATTATTCATTGACGAAATTCATAGATTAAGCAAAAATGTAGAAGAAATATTGTATCCTGCACTTGAGGATTATACAATTGATATTATGATTGGAAAAGGACCAAGTGCAAGGTCAATAAGACTAGACTTACCGAAATTCACATTAATTGGTGCAACAACAAAAGCGGGTTCTTTAACAACACCATTAAGAGATAGATTTGGAATTGTAAACAGACTTGAATTATATTCAGTAGAAAATTTAAAGAAAATTGTAAAAAGGTCTGCAAAGATTTTGGATGTTGAAGTTGATGACCAAGCGGCAGAAGAGATTGCAAGAAGGTCAAGGGGAACACCAAGAATTGCAAATAGATTGTTAAAAAGGGTTAGAGATTATGCAGCAGTTTTAGGTGATGGAGATATAGATTTAAAAATTGCAAAACATGCATTAAATAAACTTGAAATTGATGAGTTGGGACTAGATGAAATTGATAGAAAATTGTTAGATACAATGATAGTACAATATGCGGGTAGACCTGTTGGAATAGAGGCCTTGGCAGTAACTGTTGGTGAGGAAGTTGATACAATAGAAGATGTATATGAACCTTACTTAATCCAAATAGGTTTTATATCAAGAACTTTAAGAGGAAGAGTTGTTTTGCCACCAGCATATAAACATTTAGGATATAATTATAATGGTGATTTAGGACAACAAAGTTTTATATAAATGTATTAATATATTGATTATGTGAAACATGTGTAAATAAAAAGTAAAATAAGACAAATATATAAAAGGGGATTAACAAATGAAAAAAGATACAGAAATGATTATTGTAAAGAAAACACGTGATTCCAATATAGAATTATTACGAATAGTTGCAATGATGATGATTATAATGCATCATTTAGTATATCATACAGGTGTATATAAAATTATAGGAGAAAAGCATTTCATAACATCAATAATGTTAAGTGGTGGTAAAATTGCTGTTGTGGTATATATCTTAATAATGGGATATTACTCAAAAAAATCAAGATTTAATATAGTTAGACCAATAAATATAATAATTAAAGTTATAATATATTCAATAATTTTTATGTGTATATTTAATTTTGAAAATATAAAAAATTTTTCATTAAAAGAATTTATGCAGTATTGGTTTATAAATGTATGGCTACTTTTATTTATGATAGAACCGATAATTAAAATATGCGAAAATAAATTACCTAAAACAATAAAGAGGATAATATTTGTTTGGATGACAATATTATTTATTCTGCCAAATGTACACTTGAATGATATACAATCATTTATATATTTTTACTTATGTGGTAGGCATTTTTTGCACAAAATTGTTGAAGAATTTGATAATCAAAAATTAAATATATTAATATTAATAATATTATATGTTTTTATAGTTGCAAAGAGAATGGAATTAGCACAAAATTCAATTACGACATGGGTAACTGCAATTACTTTATTTACAATATTTGCTAATATAAAAATAAAAAGTAAGATTATAAATAATGTTGCAAAACATACTTTAGGTGTATATTTAATACATGATAACAAATATGTGGAAGATAATATTATAGTAAATGGATTAAATATACCAAAAATGTACTATACAAATTATTTTTATATTTATACACTTGGAATAGGAGTTGCTATTTTTGTTGTTTGTTCAATTATAGATTTTATTATAAGCAAAATTATAGCAAAAATAATTTTAGAAAATCGTTATGTAAAAGAGTCTTTTGAAGAAATAAACAAATTTGTTAATAAATTTCTGCTTAAAAGTGCAACAAAAAATAATTATATATAGGATACTGGGAGATTAGGATGAAAAAAAAAGATATATTAAAAATACTATTTATATTTATTGTAATATTTTCAATAATAATTATAAAACCAATAAGTGATTTAGATGAAATATGGAATTATAACACTGCAAGAGCAATATCGCAAGGATTAATACCATACAAAGATATAAGTATGATTACAACACCTGTATTACCAATGCTTACAGCGATAATTTTAAAAGTTACAGCAAATGAAATTATTGTTTCAAGAATATTGGCAGCAATTTTATGGACAGGGATACTTTTTACAATATATAAAATATTTAACAAAGTAATGAAAGAAGAAAATATATCTCTAATATTTACAGCATTGATAGGAATTATTTGTAGAGATATTTATTGTATTGACTATAATGTAGCAGTGTTATTTATTACATTAACTATATTATATCAGGAGTTAAAAAACATAGAAAATGCAAAGAAATATGACAAAAAAAGAGATTTTATGATGCGGATTGCTTGCAGGAATTGCTATTTGTACAAAACAAAGTATAGGTGTAACATTAGCAATTATAGTTGTAGGATATAAATTGATGTTTGTAGATAGCAAAGATCAATTTAAAGAATATGTAAAAATAGCAATTACTCGAATAATAGGAATACTAATACCTACTTTAATTTTTATAGTATATCTTATTGTTACACACTCATTAGTAGATTTTATAAATTATGCTATATTAGGAATAAAAACATTTTCAAATAAAATAAATTATATATCCTTATTTAGTAATGATAAAATAGAAATAAGAGCATTAGCACTATGGGTGCCTATTTCTATTCTTGTAATGTCTATAGTATTGATAATAACAAATATACAGAAAAAAGAAAATGAAATTATTGATAATTTAACAACTTTATTGGTATATGGTTTAGCAATTATAATTGTAATGTATCCAATTTCGGACAAGATTCATTTTTTAATAGGTGGATTAATAGCAATTATTGGAATGTTATATATGTTCTTTTTATTGGGAAAATTAGTATATGACAAGATAAATGGTGAAAAAAAACTTAAAAATTATAAGATGGTAACAAGTTTAATATGGTTAGTTATGTTTGCAATTATTTTAAGTATTGGATTAATAAACTTATACAATTATGCAAAAAATGAAAAAAATACAGAAATAAAACATTATAAATATATTGAAATCTCACAAGGATTAAGAGATAAAATTAAGAGTATTGATAATTACATTTTAGAGGCAGAGCAAAATGGTTATAGAGTACATATTTTGGATGCAGAAGCGGCTATATACATGATTCCAATAGATAGATATAACAAAGACTATGATATGTTTTTAAAAGGAAATATTGGCAAAGATGGTGAGCAGGGACAAATAGAAAAAATAAAGCAAAAAAATGATAATGAAATAATATTGGTAAGAAAGTCTAATTTAAAAACTAATTGGCAAACACCTAAAGAAGTAGTAAAATATGTAAGAGAAAATTTAGAAAAAATAGGGAAAATAAATATATTCGAAATTTATAAATAAAAGGAATAAAAATAAATATAAATGATTTATGCCTTTGGAAAGGAAAAACAAAAATGAAATTATTAATGCATACATGTTGTGCACCATGCAGTGTTTACTGTATAGATACATTAAAGAAAGAAGGGATAGAGCCAACAATATATTGGTATAATCCCAATATACATCCATATATGGAATATAAAGCAAGAAGAGATACCTTAAAAGAATATGCAGAAAGTTTGAAATTAAAGGCAATATTTGAAGAAGATTATGGATTAGATGAATTTTGCAAAAATGTAGTTGGAGATTTACAAAATAGATGTAAAAATTATTGTTATCCAGTAAGATTGAGGAAAACTTTTGAATATGCAAAAGCAAATGGATATGATGCGGTTACAACAACACTTTTATATAGTATTTATCAAAATCATGATTTTATAAAAGAATATATGGAAAAGTTAAGCGAAGAGTTTGGAATAGAATTTTTATATAGAGATTTTAGAGTTGGCTTCAGAGAAGGACAAAATAAGGCAAGAGAATTAGGGCTATATATGCAGAAGTATTGTGGTTGTATTTTTTCTGAAGAAGATAGATATTCAAAAAAGATAAAAAAAGATAAGGAAAAAATGTTCTTGTTATTGTAGAAAAAAAGAAATCCATATGATATAATTCCAGAAAATATTGAATTATATCATATTTTGGGGGAATTATGAAAGAGAAAAAAAGAAATTTAATAATATATTTAATATTGATTTTGATTACAATTATAATGTGTTTTCCATATTTAACAGAACACTATTCCTCAGATGATTATACAATAATTGGGTATGGTTATTATAAATACGGAATAGAAAAATTTTTAAATGATGGAAGAGTATTTTCAAGTGTAATTACATTACTAGCGGGATACTGGAATTTACCAATAAAAGTATTTATACAAGGATTATTTTACATAGGAATATTAATATCATGTTTATGTGTAATAAAAATAAAAAATATAATTACAAAAATAAAACCAGAAAAAAATCTTAAAGAAACAGTTTTGGTATTGGGAATTTCATATTGTATAATTTTTAATTTTATGTACTTGGAAAATATGTATTTTGCTGAAATACCAATTATGGCATTGGGAATTTTATTATTTATAAAATCAAGTGAAAAATTAGTAGAAAGTAAATATTTAAAAAGTTTAGCATATTTAATAATTGGAGAGTTATGCTATCAGGGAACAATAAATTTCTTTATAACATTTACATTTTTACTACTAATAATAAAAAATAAAGAAATAGATAAAGAGGTAATAAAAAAAGTTATAATTTCAGGACTATTTTGTTTAATATCAGTAGGAATTAATTTGATTCAAATAAAAATATGTGGAAAAATCTTTGGATTGGAACAAATTAGACTAGGGGGAATACAAAAAATTCCAGCGAACATAACTTATATAATGTTACATATAGGAGATTTGTTGACTAATACATGTAATTTTTTCCCTAAGTATGGATTTTTAATTTTTTTATTAATATTGTATATAACTACATTTATATATGACTTAGTGAAGATAAAAGAATATAGTAATAGTTTTAATTTGCTATTAATTAGTATAGTTGCAATATTTAGTTCTGTAGCAATAAATATTGTATCGTTGTCAAGCTTTGGATTAGGAAGAATGGTATTTTCAATAGGAGCATTAATAGGATTAATTTTTATGTATTTATATTGTAGTACGAATATCTTTGGTGAAAGTAAGATTTTTAAATATTTTTTATTGTTTGCTTTATCAATTTATATAGTCATGAACTTTTTAAATTATACGTTGCAAATGTATTGCAATAAAAAGGCAAATGAAATGGATAAAGAAGAAGCACTACAGGTAAATGAATATATTTTGGAATATGAAAAAAATAATAATATTGAGGTAAAAAATATAGCGTTTACTTATGATAAAAATATAACATGGAATTATAATTTGTTTTTTGATACATCATATACAAGTAGAGCGTTAATGGTATGGTGGTGTAATATAGATGCCTTAAATTATTATACTGGAAGAAAGTTAGAAACGGTGCAAATGGATGAAAATATTTATTACGCTTATTTTAAAGGCAAAGATTGGGATAAGTTAGACAAAGAACAATTTGTGTTTAAGGGTGATACAGTTTTTTATTGTGTGTATTAGTAAGAAAATAAAGGAGTGCTTATGAAAAATAAAATGAAAAATTATTTAAAGCAAAATAAAGTAAATATAATAATATTCGTAATAATATTTACTATAACATCAGCAATATATTTCCCATTATTAAAAGGACATTATGCAACAGACACATACAACATAATAAATAAAGGATATGAAACGTATGCAATAACATATTCGTTAAATGATGGAAGACCAATAATGTGTTTAATATCATTAATAGCACAAAAACTAAATATGCCAATAATGGTTTATGTTATAATATTAACGGCAATAGCACTAATAGTCTCAAATATAAGTGTAATAAAATTAAAAAATATAACAGTAAAGTATATTGAAGAAAAAAACAAAAAAACAGAATATATAATATTAGCAATAGCATATATAATAATATTCAATTTTGCATATTTAGAAAATCTGCAATTTGCAGAATGTGCTATAATGTCAGTAAGTATATTACTAAATATAATAGCGGCACAACAAATAGTAGAAAAAAAGAAAAATTATATATTAAAAAGTATAATTATATCAATATTATCAATACAATTTTATCAAGGCACAATGAACTGGTTATTTACAATAACATTTGTATTATCTTTATTAAAAGAAAAAAAGATAAATATGCAAGTGATAAAAAATGTATTGTTTAGTGTTTTATGTGGAGCATTAGGTTGTGGAGTTAATATGATTCAGATAAAAATAACAGGAAAAATTTTTGGCTTAACACAATCTAGAATGGGAAGTATAAAAAATATATTTAGTAATATTAATGTTATAATAGAAAGTCTAAATGGAATATTACAGAGCACATACGGATTATTTCCTAAAAATATGTTATATATATTTCTTATAGTAATTTTGGTTTATTCATTAATATTTATGAGAAAAAATAAATGTAATATAACATTAAACTTGTTGACTATAATTTTAATATGTATTGGAACTGTATATGGACCAAGTTTATTTACTTTATCTGCATTTGGAACAGGCAGGATGGCATTTTCGATAGGCGCAATGATTGGATTAATGCTTTTATACATATATTGTAATTTAGAAAATAATAAAATTGAGGAAGCAATATTATATTCAATAATGTTTTTGTATATATTTATTTCAATTGGAAGTTCAATTATTCTAATGGAAGAACACAAAATAGTGAATAATTTAGATAAACAAGAAAGTCAAACAGTAGGAAAATGGATAGAAGAATATGAAGAACAAAATAATATAGAAGTAAAAAATGTTGTATTTATGTATAATAGCAATAGTAAATTATTTTATAGTGGTTTAAGTAGTGAATCTGCATTATGCTATAAATCATTGGTAAAAGAATGGTCAAGAATAGGAGCACTTAATTATTATAATAATAGGAAATTTGTAGAACAAAAAAATAAATCGGCATATTATCAAAAATATTTTTCTAATAAAAAATGGGACAAGTTAGATAAAGAACAATTGATATTTGATGGGGATACTTTATATTATTGTTTGTATTAAAGGAAAATATAGAAAGGAAAAATTTAAAATGAAACAGTTAAAGGAAGATTACAAAAATACAGTTAAATATTTTTGCAAAAGTAAAATATTTATTGCAACAGTTATTTTGGTAACAGTACTAAGTTTTGGATATGTAATAACTAATACGGCAGTGGGGATGGACGATACGGCGTTTGATAGATATTATTTAGAAAATGAAATGTTAGCAATCGGAAGATGGGGCGCATATATTGTTTATAATATTTTAAATGTAACAGAATTTATACCATTTTGGTTAGATTTTATTGCTGCAAGTGTAATAATGTTTACATCAGTATTATGGTGTCTATTTTTGAAGAAAAATTTAAAAGAAAAATTGCCAATAGGAGCATATATTATATTTGCATCAGTGTTTATATCATTTCCAATAATAAATGAAATATTTATATTTGAAAATTGTAATATTGCTGTTATGCTTGGAACTTTTTTAGCATCATTAGGAGTAATGTTATTTTATGAAAATTATAACAATATTCATAAAAAAAGTATATATGTATTATCAGCACTAATATTAACATTTGCAGTATCAATGTACGAGGCTTGTGCACAGGTAATGCTAGTTTCAATTTGCATTACATCAATTTTAATGACATATACAGATAAAAATAAAAAAATAAAAGACATATTTAAATATATTTTTTGCGCGTTAGGAATTGTTGCAATAAGTGTGGTTTTAGACCAAATTGTTGTAAAACTAATATATTTAGCGGGGGTTAAAACTTCAGATGTAGCAGAAAAACAAATAAATTGGGGAAGTTATGGAATATTAGAAAGTTTGCAATTAATAGTGTTAAACATTATAAATGCAATAAAAAATATCAAATATTATCCAGTATTAATATTTGACGTTGCATCAATAATAGGACTTGCAATAGGAATTTTGCAATCAGATAAAAACAAAAATTGGATGATTTTAGTAATATTTATAGCAATGTTTTTATCAAATTTTGCTATAAGTGTATTACAACTTGGTTCTGTTTTATATAGAACATGTACATCTTGGGGATTATTTGTTGCTATTATTATGATGGCAGTATATTATTTCTTAAATGAATATAAAATAACAAAAATATTAGCAAGTATAGCAATTACAATTTTAGTATTACAACAAACAGTATCATTAAATAAATTATTTTATAATGATTATAAAAGATATCAAAAAGATTTGCATATTGCCTATGATTTGGTGTATAATTTGGAAAAAAATTGTGATATATCAAAACCATTGGTTATTATGGGAACACCATATAAAGGAATGGGAGATTATGGTGCACAATCTAATAGTTTATCTGTTCTATGGTGGGGGAAAAAGGCATTTGATGATAAAGGAAGTGAGTTTATAAAATTTTTAAATTCACTTGGATATAGTTTCCAAAATCCTACAGATGAAGAATATGAAAAAGGAAAAATAGAGGCAGAAAATATGGAAAGATACCCTAAAGATGGTTCTATTAGAGAATTAGATGATTGCATCATTATTAATTTTTAAAAATTAGGGATTGGGGGACGGGTCTTAAAATCCCTAAAAATTTAATAAATAAAAAATTAGGGATTTTAAGACCCGTCCCCTAATCCCTAAAATTTCAGGAGGATAAAATTTTGAAAAAACTAGTATTGATAGACGGAAATAGTATAATGAATAGAGCATTTTATGGAATAATGGGTAGTAAAGCATTGACAACAAAGGATGGAAAATACACAAATGCTATTTATGGATTTCTGGCAATTTTATTTAAATTGCTAGAAGAGGAAAAGCCGGATTATATTGGTGTAACATTTGACTTAAAGGCACCAACGGCGAGACATAAAATGTATGAAGGATATAAAGCAAATAGAAAAGGGATGCCAACAGAACTTGCAGAGCAAATGCCAATTATAAAAGATGTTCTAAGAGCGATGAATATTGATATAATTGAAAAAGAAGGTTATGAAGGTGATGATGTAATTGGTACACTTTCTAGATATGGAGAACAAAAAGGCCTTGAGGTTGTAATACTTTCAGGAGATAGAGATACCTTCCAATTGGCAACAGATAATGTAAGAATAAATATTCCTAGAACAAAAGGCGGAAAAACAGAAACTGAAATATTCAATAGAGAAAAAGTAAAAGAAGTTTATGGAATTGAGCCAAAGCAATTAATAGAAGTTAAAGGTTTGCAAGGTGATGCATCTGATAACATTCCAGGTGTTCCAGGAATTGGTGAAAAAACGGCACTTTCTTTGGTTCAAAAATATGAAACAATTGATAATTTGTATAAAAAATTGGAGTCTGGAGAAGCAGATGTAAAGGGAAAACAAAAAGAAAAACTAGAGCAAAATAAAGATTTAGCATATCTTTCAAGAACATTAGGAGAGATTAATACTAAAGTTCCTATTGAAGATACTTTGGAAGAGTTAAAACTTGAAGAATGGGACAAGCCAAAAGTTTTAGAACTATTTAAAGAGTTGAATTTTAAAAGATATATAGATAGATTTAATTTACAAAATGAAGCCGGAAAAGGTGATAATTTTAGTGAAGAAAATAATATAGAGAGTCAATATAAAGTTGTAGAAAAATCAATAGAAGAAATAAAAACTATTATTGAAAAACAAGGTAAAATGATTTTTTATATAGAAACTGAAAAAGTTAATGACGAAGATAAAATTATAAAGGAAAAAATAACAGGAATTTCAATTTTCAATTCTTCTGAAAATGAAGCATATTATATAGATATAAAAAATGTGGGAAAAATCCAAGTGTTAAAAGAAATTTTTGAAAATGATAAAATACTAAAAATTGGCATAGATTTGGGAAGAGTTTATATACTATTAAGACAAGAGGGAATAGACTTTAAGGGAATAAATTATGATGCAAGTATTGCTGCATACATTTTAAATCCAACAAATAATAAACTAAAATTAACTGATTTAGCAGAACAATATTTAGAAATAGATGTTAATGAAATTTTAGGAGATTCAAAATCTTTAAAAGTAGAACAAATCAATTTATTTGATGCAATGCAAGGTACGGGGCTATCTGGTTCAAATGAAGAGAAGTCAGAAGAAGAAAAAATTAAAGAAGAACAAGAAAAGACTCAAAAAGCTGAAGAAAAAAAATGTACATTATATGCATATATAATTTATAAATTACAAGAAATTACAATGAAAAAACTAGAAGGAATAAATGCGGTAGATTTATTTAACAACATAGATATGCCAACAGTAACAGTTCTTGCAAATATGCAATGGAATGGGATGTATGCAGATTTAGAAGAACTTAATAAATTTGGAAAACAATTAAAAGAACAACTAGAAATAAAAACAAAAATGATATATGAAATGGCCGGAGAAGAATTCAATATAAATTCAACAAAACAATTAGGTGAAATATTATTTGAAAAAATGAAATTACCAGTTGTAAAGAAAACAAAAAGTGGATATTCAACAGATGTAGATGTATTAGAAAAATTAAAATCAGAAGACCCAATAATATCAGAAATATTAGATTATAGACAATTAATGAAATTAAATTCAACATATGTTGAAGGATTAAAACCATATATTAATCCAAAAACAAAAAGAATACACTCATTCTTCCATCAAACAATAACAGCAACAGGAAGAATAAGTTCAACAGAACCAAACTTGCAAAACATACCAACAAGATTTGAGTTAGGAAAACAAGTTAGAAAAATATTTAAACCAGAACCAGGAAAGGTTTACATTGATGCCGATTATTCACAAATCGAATTAAGAGTTTTAGCACATATGTCAGAAGACACACATATGGTTCAAGCATTTAAAGATGGAGAAGACATTCACAGGCAAGCAGCTTCAAAGGTATTTAAAACACCAATGGAGGAAGTAACCAAAGAACAAAGAAGTAATGCAAAAGCAGTAAACTTTGGAATTGTTTATGGAATAAGTGATTTTGGACTAGGAGAACAATTAGGAATATCAAGAAAAATAGCAAAACAATATATAGAAGAATATTTGCAAGAATATGCTGGAATAAAGAACTTTATGGATGATATGAAAGAAAAAGCAAAAAAAACTGGATATGTAGAAACATTATTTAACAGAAGAAGATATATTCCAGAACTAAAATCTAATAATTATATGGTAAGACAATTTGGAGAAAGAGCCGCAATGAACACGCCAATACAGGGAACAGCAGCAGACATTATGAAAATTGCTATGATAAATGTGTATAAAAAATTGATAGAAGAAAATTTAGAGGCTAAAATAGTTTTACAAGTTCATGATGAAATGATGATAGAGGCACCTTTAGCAGAGGCAGAAAAAGTAAAAGAAATTGTTAAAACAGAAATGGAAAGTGCAATAAAACTTAATGTGCCACTAATTGCGGAAGTTTCTGAAGCAGAAAATTGGTACGAATGCAAATAAAGCATTTGCTTTTCAATCATTGGGGACGTTCTTAAATTGGTTGGACCACCCAATGGTCGAAAAATAAAAGAAAAGGAGTGATTAAAATTGTTTATTGTAAATATAACGAAAAAGCATATAATAACTGTAGCAATAATATTAATTTTATGTATTTTAATAGCATTTTTAAACATTCCTATTAGAATACAAAAAATAATATACAAAAAAGATTATCAAGAATATGTTCAGAAATATTCTCAAGAATATGATGTTGACGAAAATTTAGTGTATGCGTTAATAAAAGCAGAAAGTAATTTTAATGCAAATGCTGAATCTGGAAAAGGTGCAATAGGGCTTATGCAACTGATGGAAAGTACAGCACAAGATGTTTGTAAAAAGACAGATTTAAATATTTCAAACGAGGATGTAAAAGATAAACTATTAGAACCTGAAATAAATATAAATATAGGAACAAAATATTTATCAATATTAATACAAAAATATGGAAATGTTGAAGTAGCAATTACTGCGTATAATGCAGGTATTGGTACAGTTGATACTTGGATAGAAAAGGGAATAATAAAAGCAGATGGCTCAGATGTTGAGAATATTCCTTATAAAGAAACTAATAATTATGTTAGAAAAATATTAAGAGATTACAAAATCTACACTAATTTAGAATAGTGTAGATTTTATAATTACAAATACTTTTTTAGTGTTTCAACACTATCTTCTTGCATAACAACAAAATCATTCAAAATATTTTTAACATCAGGTTCAATATTTTGATTTTGATTTAGCAAACGACGACCCTCAATAATACCCATATTAGTACCTTGCATAAGTAATTCAGAAAGCTTAGAAGTAGTATCATCAACCATAGTTTTCATTTGAATACCATACCAAGTCATCATTTTATTCATAGCATTTGTTTCGTGAGGTTCTTTACTACTATAATTATCATATAAATTATTCACTCTATTAGAAATATCTTTATATTTAATATATTCTGTATCTAAAACTTTTTTAAAATCATTATCTTCAACTTTTTCTGAAACATATGAAATTGCATCCATTCCCATAGTTGCACCTTTATTAACTTCATCTAAAATATTTAAATTTTGATTTTCCATGTTTTTTAAACCTCCTAACAATATTATAAACAGAAATTCGAAAATTATACAAAAATACTGGACAAATGACAAAAAATGAAATAAAATATTATAGTAAAAAACTGACATAATAAACGTAAAAGTTTTTAACAACAAAAAAGGAGAAAAGCATGATTTTAGAACAATTAATTTTTACAGTATTAGCATTTGGAATATTCGTATATATGTTTTTTAAAATGTTTAAAGAAAATGACACAAATTATATAGGAATTTTAATAATTGAAGCAATAGGAATATCCTTAAACTTTGTGGAAGTATTAAAAAGAATAGAATTCGGACCATTTTGGACAATAATAAAATACATATTGGCAATATTGATACCAATAGCTATAATGATATTAGATAAAAAACAAATACCATTAATACAAATCTTAAATGTATTAAAAGCAAAAATATATTTAAAACTAGGAAACAACAAAAAAGCAAAAGAACAATTAATAAACCTAGTAAGCAGATATCCAGAAAACTATATAGGGCATAAAATGTTAGCAGAAATTTACGAGTTAGAAGGTGGAATGAGAAAAGCAATTGACGAATATGTACAAGCAATTGATGTGAATAAACAAGATTACGACTCATATTATAAAATTGCAGAATTATTAAATAATTTAGAAAAGCCTGACGAGGCAGCAGAAATGTTATTTAATTTATTAAATAAAAAACCTGATTATTATAATGCAACAGAACTTTTAGGTGAAATATTATTATCAAAAGAGATGTACAAAGAAGCAGTAAATGTATATCAAAATGCTTTAAAATTTAATCCATTAAGTTTTGACTTAAATTATAATTTAGGAATTGCATATACAATGTTAAATGACTTCCAAAATGCAAAAATATGTTATGAGAGAGCAGCAGATATAAATTCACTTTCATATAATTCAAAATATTCATTGGCAGAAATTGCTTTGATTTATAAAGAATTAGAGGAGGCTGAAAAATACTTTATGGAAGCATTGGAAGATGAAGAACTTTCTGCAGATAGTTATTTTGAACTTTCAAAAATAGCAATGATAAAAAATGATAAAGAAAAGGCTATACAATATGCAAATGTTGCAATAGATATTGATGCGGCAAAAGTAGTACCTAAAATAAAAAAAGATCCAATTTTTATACCAGTTATTGCAAGAATTTCAATGCCATTTAATATCAATGCAAATGAAGAAATAGAACATAAATTAACTGAAAAAGAATTGATGGCAAAAGAACATTTGGAAGATATGTTTGATATTACTAGAAATTTGAGTTATGCTGATATTAAATTGTTAAAAAAGGAACCAGAAGGCAGAAAACCAAAAAGTATAGAAGAAAATCAAAATGAAAATCAAAATGAAAATCAAAAACAGAGGGATTTTTAATAGTTATATTTTAGGTTTTTATATTTAAAAATAAAAAAACTCATAAAATTCACAAAATTTAATATACTAATAAAAGAATACAATTGTGATTATAAAAAATATAATTGTAATAAAAGTATTTTAGAAAGAGTGATTTTATGAGTACAAATTTTACGGTTGTAGGTGGAGATTTAAGAATAATAAAACTTGCTAAAATGTTGGCAGACGATGGAAACAAAATATATACATTTGGTGTAGAAAAAGCAGAAGAACTAAAAGAAAACAAAAATATCATTATGTGCAATAAATTGCAAGAGGCTGTTAAAAATTCAGAAATAATAATAGGGCCAATTCCATTTTCAAGTAATGGGAAAGATATAAATGCACCATTTAGTGATAACACAATATCAATAAGGGAACTTATGCATGTAATAAATGCAAAAATTTTAATTGCAGGAAGCATAACACCTGATGTTTATGACTTAGCAAATGATGAGTATATAGAAATTATTGATATAATGAAAAGGGAAGAATTAGCAGTTTTAAATACAGTCTCAACTGCTGAAGGAACGATCGAAATTATAATTGCAAATACTAATAAAATAATTCATGGAAGTAAAGTTCTAATCTTGGGATTTGGAAGAATAGGAAAAGTATTAGCAAGAAAACTTGCGGGACTTTCAGCAAAAGTTACATGTGCTGCAAGAAAAGATGAAGATTTAGCATGGATTAGGGCGTATGGACACATGGAAACAAACATAAATACAATAGGTGAAAATTTATCAGATTTTGATGTTATTATAAATACGGTACCACATTTAGTATTAACAGAAGAACGCATAAAATATGTAAGAGATGATTGTTTATTAGTTGATTTAGCGTCAAACCCAGGTGGGATTGATAAAAAGGCTGCAAAAAATAAAAATCTAAAATTGATTTGGGCATTGGCATTGCCAGGAAAAGTTGCACCTATCACAACAGCAGAATTTATAAAAGATACAGTTTATAATATTTTGAAAGAAATATATAAAAAATAGTTATAATTAAAAATTGTTATTGTAGTTAAAAATAATGTGCTATTATTATGCAATATAATTATTTAATTATAACTAAATAAAAAACGAAAGAGAGGAACAAAAAATGAACGAAATTTTTCAAGCACTAATATTAGGAATAGTTCAAGGACTAACAGAGTTATTACCAATATCAAGCTCAGCACATTTAAACTTATTTCCATGGATATTTGGATGGAACGAAATAAGCCCATCATTTGATGTGGCATTACATATAGGAACATTATTTGCAATAGTTCTATTTTTCTTTAAAGACTGGGTAAATCTAATAAAAGGAGGATATAACCAAGTTATCAAAAAGAAAAAATCAACAGATGGAAAAATCTTTTGGTACATAGTAATATCAACAATTCCAACAGGAATTTTATGCTTAGTATTAGATAAACTTTCAGAAAAATTAATAGAAAAATTAGCAACTACATTTAGTGTACAAGAAAAACTTATAGAAATGTTTATGATAGCAATAGCATTAATTGTAATGGGCATAATTTTATATGTTGTAGACAAAAAATCAAAATCTGAAGTAGAATATAAAGATATAACATTTAAACAATCACTTTGGATAGCTATATCACAAGCACTTGCTGCTGCATTCCCAGGAGTATCAAGATCTGGAATTACAATGACAGTAGGCAGAGGAATGGGATTAAAGAGAGAATCTGTAGCAAAATATTCTTTCTTATTATCAACACCAGTTGTTGCGGCTGCTGCATTAGTTGATTTAAAAGATTTTGTATTTGGTCCTGCATTTTTTGTAGGTGTATTTGCTAGTTTTATAGTTGGTGTTTTGGTAATTAAATTTTTACTTAATTATTTACAAAAAGGCAGTTTTAAAGTATTTGCAGTATATAGAGTAATTTTGGGACTATTTGTAATTGGATTATGTATTTCGAGATTATAAAATTCTATACATATTATTAAAAGGTATCATTCTTTAATAGGTGATACCTTTTAAATTTGCATATAGACATAAAATAAAAAATCCTGTTTATATTAACAGGATTTATTTCATACTATTTTTTACTACAACATATTTAATTCCACATGCAACTGCAATTACTAAAACGATTCCCATAAAACTAAAGAATATAGTTGATCCCGCTTTTGGTAATACAGTAGGTAATTTTTCTGTAAGTTTAACTTGTGGTGTTATATCAGTTGATTTTGTATCAGTTTTATTATCTGAATTTGTATAAGTAACATCAAGTTTTGTATTTGTATCTAAAACTTTGTTTACAATATTTGTATCGTAATTTGTTTTTAATTTTAATTTGTATTGAACTATAGCGGTTTCACCAGATTTTAATTCTGGAATAGTCCATGTAATTGAATTTGTTGTTGTATCAATTTTGTCTGATATTGTACCAATATTTGGTTCTTTTACATATGAAAAATCGAAGTTTTTAACAATTTCATCTGTAAAGTAATCTTTAACATTTATATTTGTAATTGATTTTGAAATAGGTAGTAAGGCTTTATAAATGTTTGTAATAGTATCTGTTATTTTATCATCAGATATATAATAAAAGTTTCCTATTGTTGGTTTTGCTTGTGTACCAAAAATTTCTTCTACGATTTGGTTATAAGTTTTTGTTGAAGGATTTGCTACTGCATTTCCATTTGTAATACCTGTAAGCATAATATAAATATTATCTGCTACACTTGAAAGTGATTGTAATTCTGTTTTTGTTTTTGTTATAACATCATCTGAATAATATTGTTTGTTGTAATTTAATGCAACGTTTGGAACACCATCAGATAAAACAATTATATATTTATGTGCTTTATCTGTATCACTTGTAAATTGTGATTTTGCTAAATTAATTCCAGCTTGTAAGTCTGTTCTTGGACCTGTATATTTAATATTAGAAATTGCAGTATTTAATGTATTTGCATCATTGCTTAATGCAGAAACTAAATTTGCATCTTTTTCTGTTCCTTCGTTTGAAACTTCAGTTGCTGTTGAGAAACTTACAACTCCAATTTTTAATTTTGTGTTATCTTTTAAAAGATTTGTAATTAATGTTTTTGCAGATTCTGTTACAAATTCTTTTCTTGTTTTATCTGCAGTAACCTTATTATCAATCATACTTTTTGAGTTATCTAGAACAAGCATTACTTCACCTGTTGGTTTAGAAGAACCTTCGTTATTTGTAACTTTTAATTGTAAGGTTATTTCTTTATTGTATAAGTTTTTTGATATTACGCTTCTTTCTACAATTGAATTATCACCATAATTGATTGTTGCTGTTGGCTCTTTTATGACAGACATTGTTACATCTGCATATGCTGCACTTGATATTGTTGTAATTAGTGCTATTAATAAAAATAGTGTTAATAAAATTTTTGTTTTTTTCATTTGAATCCTTCTTTCTTTTTTAAAATTTACATACACATATATTGTAAAACAAAAAATCGAAAAAAACAACCGTTTTTTTCGATTTTTATGGTAAAATTTTTTATGCCATTTTTTGTGTATTGTTTGAAGTATCACCATCTTCTAAAGGAGCAAATAATAATCTTATATCAATTTCTAGTGCTTGTGCAATTTTTGAAAGTGTATCTAAAGAAAATGTATTTCTACAGGCACTTTTTGATTCTATTTTTCGTATAAATTCATAACTAAAAAATGTTTTGTTTGCTAATTGTAATTGTGTTAGACCTTTTATTTTTCTTTGTTTTTTTATGTTTTGACCAACTAAATAATAAATATCTTTTTCCATTTCTTCTCCAATTTCCTTTTATTACAATATTATAATATTCATTAATATTATCAAAAAATACACGACAAAATGTTGCAATATACCACCGGCTTGTGCTATAATTTTTTTGGAATTAGAAAATATACAAAAGAGGAGGGAAAAAATTTTAGTGTATTAAAATTGGAAAATCACAAATAATAAGAAAAATTAAGGAAAAAACAAAGGAGGATTGTATAATAATGTTAAGGAAAAAGAATAAAGGAATAACACTTGTGGGATTAGTAGTGACTATAGTAGTTTTGCTTATTTTAGCAGGGATTTCAATTTCTGCATTAACAAATACTGGAATATTTCAAAAAGCAAAAGATGCAAAACAAAAAAGTGAAGATGCCTCAGAAAAAGAACAAAGTTTATTATATGAATATGAAGATGAACTTAGTAAATACACATCTAATGATAGGTGGGACGGAAAAGTAAATAAACCAGAAATAATGACAGGGATGACGGCTATAAAATTCACGGAACCAACAGGAAATACAGAAGACACAAAAGGAAAAGAAGAAAAAGTAAGTGATAGCAGTAAAAATGATTGGTATAATTACAGTGAAAAAAAAT